>Ga0181420_1000674_pt1 | contig 13430 bp, 17 predicted proteins | sample 43SPOviralmetaG_FD_130145 | JGI IMG/M metagenome (GOLD analysis project Ga0181420, IMG submission 130145) | Marine viral communities from the oligotrophic San Pedro Time Series (SPOT) site, San Pedro Channel, CA, USA - 43 SPOT_SRF_2013-05-22 | ecosystem: Environmental > Aquatic > Marine > Strait... | reverse complement strand
GATACTGCAGAATCTTTTAATATACAAGAAAATGCTCCATGGTATGACTCAGATTATGAATATGAATCAAATGATGAATCAGATGATGAATCTAATGATGAATCAGAATCAAATTATTAGAAAGAAAAAACAAAGAAAAAACAAAGAAAAAACAAAGAAAAACAAAAAAAAACAAAAAAAACAAAGAAAAGTAATGCTACCATTGTATAATAATTATACAATGTCGGGTCTCAAGTCCGGAATTAAATCTGCAGAGTGATTTTTTTATTTTTGAGTGATTTTTTTATGAAAATCTCTAGATTTAGCATTTTTCTAAGAGAAAGATTGGGTCTGTGTGTCCCCGTACCGTTAACGGTACGGGGCACGCATAAATATTGAATAGTGCATATTTTCAAAAATGCAAAAAAAAGAGTTCCATTACCACCATGATTCCAATCTCCTAGAAACATACTATTTTTTAATAACTTTACTTTTAATTTTTTCTATTTTAAAATTTTTCTTAAACTAGAATTTTAATCAATATTTATAAATTTGTCAACATTCATTTCTGATACCGGAATTTTAATATAAGTATCAAAACCTGTTGGACGAGTAATCAGTAATGGAATCTTTTTCTCTTTTAATTCTTTTTCAAATATATCAGACTCACTATCATTTTCATTACATTTGACAAAAGGTAACATGCCATCGACTAATTGTTGAATTCGAATCCCCCTAATTCGAGTATATTCATATTTTGTCATCATAGGAATATTATTAGCCATTATATATATAATATAATATATAATATAAGTATTTAATATAAGTATTTATATATATGATATAATTCAAATCATTTTTCTGGAAAAATGATTTAAATTATATCATATATATGAGAAAGTAACTTTTATACATAAAAGAAAAAAAAAGAAAATGAATGCAATTGAAGATATTGTCGCCAATGTCAACAAACTCTCGTCGTTTCCAATTGCTTACGATTTACCGAATTATAAAAAATTAATAGATGATTTTGTAATTGTTAATTTACACTTAACATCTTGGAGTAAATTAGAATCTCAAATTAGAAAATTTCAAAAAGAACATAAAATTGAACTCAGAAAAATGGATTTGGTTAGCTCATATAAACATTTGAAATTAAATAAACCTAGTTTTTATAGTATAATTCAAAAGAAAGCAATGAGAAGTCAGAGTGGAGTATTAGTATGTACCGTTTTTACATCTGGACATCCCACTTTTACTGACAAAAATGGTGTAAAACAAACACAAATGTTCTCGTGTAAACACAATTGTTATTTTTGTCCAAACGAAGGCCCACACAAAGATAATAATTTTGTGCAGCAGCCAAGATCATATCTAACAAAAGAGCCAGGGGTTTTAAGAGCAAATCTTGCAAATTATGATTGTGTTCAGCAGATGTATTTACGAATTCACCAATACGTTAAAATGGGACATAATATTGATAAATTAGAAGTATTAGTTTTAGGTGGAACATTTTCAGAATATCCTCCGGAATATCAAACAGAATTCGTAAGAGATATTTATTATGCCGCAAATACTGCAATCTCTTTTGAAAGGAGTGAAAGATTTCCTTTAGAATTAGAAATTTTACTAAACGAAACAGAAAAAATTCGAATTATTGGTTTAACTCTTGAGACTAGACCGGATACTATAAATTTAGATGAAATTAAAAAATTTAGATCATTCGGATGTACGCGTCTACAAATGGGAGTTCAACACACGGATAATCAATTACTTAAATTTTCAAACCGTGGTCACACTATCGAAAAATCAATTGAAGCAATCAAACTTCTTAAAAATAATTGTTACAAAGTGGATATTCATCTAATGCCAAATTTATTAAAAAGCAGTCCAACTAAGGATGTTCAAATGTTTAAAAGAATTTTATATGATCAACATTTACAAACGGATCAAATTAAATTATATCCAGTTTCGGTTGTACCATGGTCAGTATATGAAAAAATGTACGCAACGGGTAAGTATCAACCTTATCCGGACGATATACTAAAAACGGTTTTAATATTTGCAAAAAGTAAAATGCACCCATGGATTAGATTGAATAGAGTCATTCGAGACATACCACTTTGTTATATCAATGGTGGATGTTCCGAACCAAATATGAGACAATCGCTCTCAAAATTAAGCAATTGTAAATGTATAAGATGTCGAGAACTTAAACACAGAAATGTAAATAGTAATGATATATTTAGAAAAATAAGAATTTATAAAGCAAGTGATGGAATAGAGATATTCATATCATATGAATCTGAAAATGAAAAAATAATTTATGGATTTTTAAGATTAAGAATCCAGAATTACAACAATATTGAGGTATTTGAAGAACTCAAACATACTGCACTTATTCGCGAATTACATGTTTATGGTAAATTATCAATGGTTGGTCAAAATAATGGTAATCAACATTTTGGAATTGGTACTGCATTACTAAAAGATGCTGAACAATTTGCAATAAGGAATGGATTTAAAAAATTGTCTGTTATTTCTGGTATAGGCGTGAGAGAATATTATCGAAAAAGAGGATATACGATAACAACAGAAAATGGGTATTTACAAAAAAATATATCAATATTTTCGATTCTATTCTATATTTTAAAAATATGTTTTGAACAATGTATTCAAATTATTTGTACTAAAAGTTTTATCAAAAAACATTACAAATCTATATACAAAAATATCTATATTTGTAATGAAATTTCTTAAATAGAAATTTTGAAATACCAAAAAATGAATGTTTTTTGAACTTAAATAATGATTTTTACATTTAGATTATAATACAATAATAGTTAAAACAAGTATATGTCATTCACAAATAATTACACGATTAAAAAATTAAAAAACATAATATCGGAATATATAAATAATCAATCAGTATCAAAAGATCTACTAGTTATTATAGATGAATATATTTCTAAATTAAATAATAAAAACATTCGTCAAGCTGTACAAGAATCAGAAATAAAAATTCCACGAGAAATTTTACGAGGACATGATAAATCTTTAAACGCTAGGATACGAGGATTTATTCGACCGGCGCTGACGGACGCAACTATTCAAGACGCCGTTTGGGAATATATACGGGGCGGACCTATGGAGAAGCAGAGTGTTGTGACAAAATACGGCGACATCAGCAATTGGGATGTGTCCAAAGTGACTAATATGAAAAAATTGTTTCATTTTACTCCATTCAATCAGCCGCTCAACAAGTGGAACGTGTCCAATGTGACCAATATGAATGGTATGTTTGAAGGGGCTAAACATTTTAACCAGCCTCTTAACAATTGGAACGTGTCCAATGTTATAACTATGAAAGGGATGTTTCGTGATGTGGAATTATTTAATCAATCTCTCAACAATTGGGACGTGTCCAAAGTGACGAATATGATAGGTATGTTTAGTGGAAGTTGCTTTACTGATGCAATATCATTCAACCAGCCGCTCAACAAGTGGAACGTGTCCAATGTGACGAATATGGCCATGATGTTTGCTAAAGCGACCTCCTTCAACCAGCCTCTAAACAATTGGAACGTGTCTCAGGTGACGAATATGGCAGGTATGTTTAATGGCGCAAGATCCTTCAACCAGCCTCTAAACAATTGGAACGTGTCTAAGGAAGTGACGAATATGGCAGGTATGTTTCAAGGAGCGACCATTATTAGAGAAAGAAAGATGAATTTTAAATGGAACGTTCCAATTATTAATTCCAATCACTTATCTCTTAATACAAAGCCTAGTGGGTATTCCCATCTCATAGATGGCTATAATAGTGATAGAGAGTGGAATAGAATTTCACTTCGTCAAGTTTTGAAATCCCGTGGTAAGGTTCCTGGTGTCAAGTATCGATTCGAAGAAACTTCTAGAACATACGATTACCCCAACGGCGGGAAGGAAACTGCACTAAAATGGACGTGGGAAGTAACTAGTGACCAGTTGAAAGGTACACCAGAACACATTTATGATGGAGAGGTCCATAAAATTGCACCCGGTGAATTCCGTATAACGGGAGAATCTCCTACGGTGTACAACAATTTATTTGAAAATTATGTAAATCCTATTCCAGATAAGTTACTTCAGGAGGGATATTGTGTGAAAGCGATTTATGAATGTTTAATAAAAACAGAACGTTTTGTAAAAGAACGTTCGACCAGGAAACGCAGCCGACGAAGATCACGAAGCTGGCCGCTATTGCTCAGTGAATAAATATTCTAGATTGAAACAAGAAAACACGGAACTCCGTGAAGAATTCGCTCGATATTATAAAGAAAACGATAAAAAACTAAAAACAAACAAAAAAACTAAAAACAAACAAAACAAAAAAACTAAAAACAAACAAAAAAACTAAAAAACAAAAAGTAATGCTACCACATTAATATTATAAAATAATGTGCCGGGTCCCAAGTCCGGAATATTTAAAGCAGCAGAGGGAAAAGTTTAGTTTTAAAATGTTTTTTTTATTCTAAATAAATATGCTTTTAACAAAAAGCGGTAGGAGAATTTTTAGTTGAATCTTTTAAACATTCTATCATTGACAACTATACGAGTTTTTTTGCCTGGCGCAATTTTGATGCATAAAAATGATTTAATTATTAATTTAAAAATATAAATATAAGCTAAGAATAAAATGTGTGAATCTATTGTTTTGAATACTTTACAGAATAATGAAGTTCCGTTAATATTTGGTGATCATGGTACTGGTAAAACAATTTTTGTGAAAAAGTTTATAAAAAAGACAACAAAATTAGAGTATAATCATTATTTAAGTTGTCCATTAGAAACAAATGAAATATCAAATATTATACACGCAGTAAAAAATAATCCGAAACAAGGTATTGTAATAGATAACTTAGAAAGTGCGGATTCGAAATGTATTAAAAATGTAATATCTTTGATTAAAGACAAAAAGAAATGTACAATTATTATTTTGGTTTGTTTCAATCCATATTCTGATAATATACCTTCATTGAAAAAATATTGTATTCCCGTAAAATTTGATTTATATAACAAAATTACTATAAAAAATTTTGCAAAAAAAAGAAATTCACCTGAATATGTTTTAAATCTAATTGATAACAATTTAAAAGATTTGAGAATTATTAAGAATATGTGCTTATTTAAATCTGACAATTATGATAAAGATACTTATATTGCCTTACAAAATCCTTTCAAAGGACTCGAATACTTGTTGGGAACTAAAAATAATGCAAATTTAGAATATTTAATCAATACAAACAGAGATTTCTACAAATTTGGAATTTTAACTAATTATTGTAAAACATCTAATGATATATCAACAATTGAACAATACTCGAAATATTTGTCAGATATGGATAGTTTAAATTATGAATCAACAGATATGCAAAACACCTTATTATCTAACTTACATAAATTAAATAAAAACAAAAAACAAAAATATTTTAGAACAGCTTTTCCTAAATTTAGTATTACAAATAAATTAGATAAATCTTGGTTATCAATAGAACATAGAGATTCTACACTAAATATTATAAATACTATCAATAATTCAAAATCTGTATCCCCTACGCAAAAAGAGTATATTACTATGATAAAGAATAAATATCATTTATCATTCGAATTTATTGAAAAACAATTTAAATTGTTTGGTTCTAAAAAACAAAAATTAAAAAAACACATTAAAGATGCCTTTAAAAAATAAATAAAAAATGAAAATAAACAAAAAACACACACAAAAAAGTAATGCTACCACATAAATTATAATGTGCCGGGTCCCAAGTCCGAAATATAAAAGCAGCAGAGGGGTTTTTTTATCTATATGAATACAATATATTGTTCTATAAAGAAATTTTTAGAAATATTACTATTCATCAATAGTACAGATATGTACATCGATGTTATACTTATTTATTTAATCATTTTGTATAGAATGTATCTTTTTTGTCTATATGAATAAGTGTAGTTTTCCATTAAAAGCAAGTAATAGAAATAATACTGATAGTCACATGTACATGTTTCTATACTAATAATATTGAAAATATTGAATTATTATTCGGGTGCCTTTTTTTTCTCTATATACATACATGTATTTTGCTATCAAAAATACTTGTCGAAAAAACACTATTAAATAATAGTGACTGACACGCGCTGCACTGAATCAATTCCGTTCCGATTTTGAGAGGGTATGTTGTTTTTTTTTTGGCATTAAAATTTTTTCTTAATTTTTTCTTAAATTTTAAATACTTCAGCAAAACAAGGTTTATTAGAGATATACTAAATTATTATTATAATCTACATTTATTATTATTATAAATATATATATATCATAAAATAAAAATAAGAAAAAATTTTTAAATGTTAAAAAAAAAAACAACATACCCTCTCAAAACGGAACGGAATTGATTCAGTGCACATAAGAAATAATATTAGTATTGTATGGATAGAATGACTATTTGTATATTTATAGTAAAAACCGTTTTAAATCACTGCATATATCCCTATATTTAATTCATTGACAATAATAAATATTTTTTCGGGAATGTATAAAATATTACGTACTCAATATGGGCAAAACCTCTGTAAAACCCACTATAATAGATTTTAGTATTAATCACGGTATATATTACTCTCTTTTATTTTTGAATAATAATTAGAACAATAATTTGAATGATAATTGTCAATTTTGGAAGTGTATAAAATGTTACGATTTTTATATTGACAAAAATCCTATATTTATTTTACAATATATTATATTATTTATTAAGGCATACTATAGTATGTTTTTGTTTTGGAATAATTATTATTAACATTTTGTGAGTATGCAATTTTATTATTATCTATCGTTTTTGGTATATTTGGTATATTCGTTGTTTTTTTTTCTTTGTTTGTAAAATTTAAAAATTTGTCGAATTCCATTTCCATACTTGTTATAACAGAATTTACCCAGTCAACATTTTGTATGTAAAGTCTTTCTTTATGAAAAGGAATTCGTAATAAAGTATATTGTGGATTACTGTATGAAATCCGAATTCTTCCATTATTGGAGATACTACCTTTTCTAATTTCATCTATGATTTCATCGTTAATAATAATATGTATATTATTTGTTAATTTAATTTTTTGATTGCTAATATTTGATGAATTTTGATTAAATTTATAATGTTGCTCACAATTTCTTTCTTGAATTATGATTCCATAGTCATTTAAATTTGGATTATCAACATAGAATTTAATATTCAAATTTAAATAATTATATTCAGATTCTACAATTTTAATATAATTTTCCTAATCAACAGATTCAAAATTTATTTGCTTTTCAAATGTTGTTTCAATTACATCTAAGTAATTGTTTTGTAAATTATTAAATTCGTTGAATTTTTGTTTAATTTGTAAAGATAATAATGAGTAATCCAAAGTATTTGGTACAAATCTACATGAACATATACTTAATAAGTTGTAAATTTCAGTATAAATTTTCGCAAATTGATTTATATAGTTAATATGAATCATTAATATTAATAATCATTTTAAAATACTATTTGTTTTCTTCCGGATGGACTGTTTCTGTTTCGCTAACGGACTTGTTCAAATCGGGAAATTTGTCTAAAGATTGTTGAGTCACATGGCCACCACTTATCAAACGCAAAGCAGCAAGCATTCCGTTGTTAAATCCATCATTCCATACTCCTTCTGAACTGGCTAATTTTCTTGTCTCCTCCGGATAAAGTTTTTCTACTTCATATCGACTGGAACCAATCCATTCACATTGACTGGAACCAAATCTAAGTCTCGGAGCATATCTAACTAGATCGAGATATTTTTGTAAGAGCTCATTTTTATCTGACATGATTTTTTCTAAATTTTGTATAGTATGATGCAATTTATTCTTACGCTGAAGAGAAGTTTATGAAGTTATCTTATTTTCGTGTCTGTGTCTATAGTATAGATCTACCATACCTTTATTTATAATTCTAATAATATCATTTTTGTGTAATCTAAAAATCTCTCTCTAACTATTGCCACGATTTCTACTGACATTTTAAAGAAATGAAAGTTTTATAATAAAAAATAATTTAAACTAAGTCTCCCTCTGCAGCTTTCATATTCCGGACTTGGGACCCGGCAGAGTATATTATGTAATCTTGATGTTTTAAAAAGCGTACTTAAAGATAAAAATAATATCTAAACTAATATCTAAAACCTATGACATTATTGCAAGATGTTATCAAATCTTATAATACTTCTATCGAACCAGATAAACAAATTGTAGATAAAATTAATAGTTTAGTAGAAATTATACCTGAAAACGAATTAATAAAAAGGGAATTAATACATACAATGAATATTGTATCTGACTTAAATAAAGAAAAATGTTTATTGAAATTCGAAAATATAGTTAAATGTCACTGGAATATAGAATTCAATGATATATTTTTTGCAATATTAAAAAGCACGAATACAAAAAATATTGATGTTCTCTTAAATATGTTTGAATTTCTATCTAATAATGATCAAAATATGATAATAAATAATATTTATAATTGTAATCTTGTTAATTTGGAAATGAAAACATGTGGTATATTTTTAGGTAAGTTATATTTGAAACCAAATCAGATTCATTCTGATATTAAAAAAGTAATTGCAAATGCAATAGATTTCAAACCGTATATGATAATAAATGTATATATAACAATAATTTCTAATGAACAGTATGATCTAATATGTAAAGATATATTACAAAAATTAAAAAAAATGAATCTAAATACCTCAACTATGATGTTATTATATGATCTAGAAGATTTATGTACAGAAAAAGGTATTTAATAAATATGAAATATTTATTATTAAATTTATGTTTTTCATACGGATTAAAAAATGGTAACTTTAAAAACGATATTGTATTAACTACGAAACAACAAAAGTATCATGAATTATTAAAGAATAATAATTTAGATTTGGTTATTGCACATGGTATTGCCGGGACTGGAAAAACGTTTTTAGCTTGCAAGACTGCTTATAAGAAACTTATTGAAAATGAAATAGATAAAATTATTTTAACTAGACCTATTGTGTCAGTTGAGAATGAGAATTTGGGTTTTTTGCCAGGCGAACTAAATGATAAAATCAAACCATGGTTATCTCCATTATTTGATACGTTTGAAAAAGAATCAGATAAATCTCAATTAGTCCAATTAATTAATAGTGGAAAAATTGAATTGATACCATTAGGATTTATGCGTGGACGTACATTTGACCACTGTATAGTTATAGCGGATGAAATGCAAAATAGTACTCCAAATCAAATGAAAATGCTTTTAACACGTATGGGAGAAAATTCTAAAATTTTTGTAACTGGTGATACAACACAATGTGATCTTAATATTTCGACAGATAATGGTTTAGCGAATATAATAGAATTACTGAACAACATGTATGATTTACCTTATGAAATGTATGAAAACGGTATTGGTATAGTAAAACTAGAAGATATAGATATTAAAAGAAGTAAATTTGTATCAAATGTAATTAAAATATACAATAGTATTTAAAATTAGCATTTAAGAGATAATCATTTAATAAATAATAATCAAACAAAATTAATGAAAACGAAATCAATGAATTTTCTTGCTGCAATTAACAATGGAAATAAAACGGAATTTACAGAAAAAAAAAAACAAAATAGTTTTGTTCAAGAAAAAGAAACTTCAACAGATGAAAATTATATTAATAATGCAAAAGATTCGGAAGTTATTTGCAGAACAGAAGAATTAGTCAATATGTGTGAAGAATTTATATTAGATTCATTACTTTTTGATAATCCATTATTAATGAAGCATCATTTGGGTTATAAAAATTTTATAACAGAAATGATAAATATTTTCCAAAATAATATTGAGGTGATAATTCAAGAAAAAGATGAACAAGAATCAGACAATGAAGAGGATTTAGATTTATCAGATTTGTACTATACTGATCAAGATAGATTATAGTTTATCCAAACTTTAAAGTATAAATTTTGCGAACGCTTTTAACAAAAGCGAAAGCGTTCGTACGCTTTTGTTAAAAGCGTATCCAATTTAATATTGATTTTGTTTTCTTTTAATTAAAGCTTGAATATATTTTTTATTAATTCTTTTACGAATAATAATAGGTTTATTATAGTCTTCTTTTATAGTATGTACAAATGCTTTACGATCTGCTAAATTTGCTACTTTATGTTGCGAATTGTTCACAATATCATCATGTGTATGGGCAAATAGTTGTTTTCTACCTTCAATATAATCTAATAATCTATATAATCCAAATATAGACGACCTTTTTTGATGATTTTGATTATTCGGTGGTAACATTATATTATTTGAAGAAAAAAAAAATGTTTTTATATAAAATTATACATAGTATTTTTTTATATATTTAAGGAAAAAAATATTGATGTATAATCTGGATAAAAAAATATATTCTATGATTTTTTGTTTCGTCGATATTTAAAAAGAAATTACATATATCTTCGATATTATTTTCTTTAAAGTCTATAGTATCGGTATCATCTAAAGATTCAGAAATAGTTTTCCATTTCAAACATATAAACTTTTCTAAATTTCGCATTGTTTGATTATTAATATCTCTCAGCAAATACAAATATGGTGTCGATTTAATATTGTACATATTTAATTTTTTCAAAGAATCTAGATTTACATTACAATCCTTTCTATTCTCAAGAGAGTCAATAAAATATCCCCTCATTTTCAATGAATCAATATTTTCAAAGGTTAATACTTTCATTTATAAAATATAAAAACTCTTTTATTTCTAATAATTAACACAAAAAAATATATTAGTAAACAATATATGTACGATTATATTGTTAAAATATTAGTAAATAATACCAATTTATTTTTTGGAGAATGAGATTAATATTTGTTTCATAACACTAGAATAATCTTAGTTATAAACGATACTCTAACTCGGTGGTAAAAAAAGATAATTTACTTAATCTATGACAGAACAAATATTATATAATAATTTGTTTTTGATATTAAGAAAATATTAACTAGAAGTAATTTTGGAATTAAGTTTTTAATAATTTTTTTGTTTGTTTGTAAAATTTTTATAATTTTACATAAATAGAAATGAATTTATAAATTCTATTTAAAATTAAGAAGAGTCATTACGATAATGCTCAACCAATGCTTTTTGCATACTTTTATTGTCCTTTTTGACAGTTATCCCACATTTCTCTATCAATACCAATAAATCTTTTTTTTTCATCTTTAAAATATCCTCTTCCGAAGGAACAGGTGGTTCAACAGGATAATAATAACTAACAATCAATTCTTTCATATCTTTTAAATTGACTCTAGAAGGAATTACAATATCATCTTTATTGATCAACTTAGTCAATTCTACTTTTTTCATTAGTCTAATAGATTCTGCACTAGGTTTGACTTCTTTTTCTTGCATTTTTAAATCCCATGCCGCTTTAGATTTTTTTGTAATCTCTTCCGCTTTCGAAATCCAAGGTTTTTTCTCTTTTTCCGTCATACTTTTCCATTTGGCACCAGCTTCTCTGGTAATATCCGGAATTTTACCTTCTATTTTTCCATCAGAACCTCTTTTAGATTCACGAAAAGATCCACAAAAAGCTAAATAGGGAGATGTTTTTCGGAAGCGTACAACTTTCTTCTTACGCTTTTTATCTGCAATTTGAGGCATTTCAATAGACATATATTTCTCTTGAGCATGTTTCTCAAAATTTTTTAGAAACGCAAACGCATCTTTGGCGTTTACAGATTGACAATCGTTTGAAATACGGTTGAGAAGTGTTAGCCGATCAGCTAAAATATAAGATTTTAAAGTCTCCTGTGAAATATTCATGTTATTCATTGGTATATATTCTTTAGATTGTAAGAACTTACTTAAGTACTTTTTTTCTTAGAGTATAATTATGATTATATTTGTGTATTACTGATAGTCTTATACGTCTACAGTATTGTAAAAATCGTAATCATTTTTATGAATTTGAAAATTAGAAATATAAAAAATAATAAAAACGTAACTTTACCCTGACCTGATCTATTCCGGACCCGATCGGATATTAAAAGGACTTAAATCTCTCATATTCAAAAATTAAACTTTTCCAATTTAATATGTATACAATAAATAACCTAATCCTAATACACATAATAACTTAACACACATAATATAATAAAAAAATTCTCTCTGCAGCTTTAATATTCCGGACTTGAGACTCGGCAAAGTATTATTATATAAACATTATTATTTAAAGAATAAAATAATCATTTCTTTTTTAATTAAAGTAATCGTTTTTTATTAATATTATAAAGTATCATTTATCCCAATATAAGTGATTTTTTTGTTAATAATATCTAGTTGATTTTTACTTTGTAATTGTGATTTAATTTTAGTTAACCAATTGTTAATATATTTTTTTTTATCATTAATATCAGATTCATTATTCAGATCGTCTTGTAAAATTTGGACATAATTAGTCATTTTTTGAAGAAATAAAACTAAATCATCAAATTCGTCATCACATTCTGATAAGAATTCCGTAAAATCTTTATTTTCAAAAGATTGTATTAAATTCAAATTATTTTCAGTTTTGGTTGATAAATTGGAGACAGTTTTTAAAAGCCAATTGTCTACTGATAATTTCCATGTTACAGTTATATATACTTTAGTATTGTCAATTATTGAAATCTCATTTAATTCAAATATATCCGGCGATTCTAAAGAAATTTCTATATTTTCTTTAATATTTTTTTCTGTAATGAATTCCCAAAATCTAATTTTGGATTCTGTAATGAATAGAGGTCTAACTACATGAAAAAAAGAGTTTACTGATTCATTATATTCATAATGCCATTCATAATTTTTATTAGAATTACTTGATATATTAAAGTAGCCTCTCATATTATATTATATACCTATAAAAAATGAGGTTATTTCTAATTAAATTTTATCTAAAATACTTTGTGGGATTTGATTACTGGAAGAATTATTTATTTCTCTCAATAAATTTTTATCATTTTCGTCTAATAAAGAATCCATCCAATCATTAATATCAATTGTCTGTTTTGGGGCTTTAATAGGAGCTTTTTTTGCTGTTCTTGTGTGAATCGCTTTTTTTTCAGCATCACTATGTTTTTGTTCAGGCCCATATTTCATCGTTAATTGTCTGAACAATTCTTTCTCTCTTGAAGCATATTTTGTAATTAATTTGTCAACATCTTCAAGCTTTTTTGGAGCATTTACTTGGTAATACCTGATCAATCTACTTTTGAAATCCATTTATAAATATTAATTAATTTTTATGTTAAATTATTTTTTAAATTAGTTAAAATATTTGCTAATTCAAATTCGGAATTTATCGGTTCAACCGAAGAATAGTGAATCTCAGG
>Ga0181420_1000673_pt1 | contig 13456 bp, 12 predicted proteins | sample 43SPOviralmetaG_FD_130145 | JGI IMG/M metagenome (GOLD analysis project Ga0181420, IMG submission 130145) | Marine viral communities from the oligotrophic San Pedro Time Series (SPOT) site, San Pedro Channel, CA, USA - 43 SPOT_SRF_2013-05-22 | ecosystem: Environmental > Aquatic > Marine > Strait... | reverse complement strand
TCTGTTTCTGAATCAAAATAATCGGAGGTTATAATGGCAGAAAACAAGTTCCCAAGTGAAGTAATTGATTTACCTAGTGAGGGTAAGTTATATCCAAAAGAACACCCTTGTTCTGATGGAAAAGTAGAAATTAAATATATGACAGCTAAAGAAGAAGATATTCTTACTTCACAGAATCTTATTAAAAAGGGTGTTGTGATTGATAGGTTAATAGATTCTTTAATATTAACGCCTGGCGTAAAACAAGGTGATATGATATTAGGTGACAAAAATGCTGTAATGGTTGCAGCTAGAATATTAGCATATGGGCCTGAGTATCCTTGTGAAGTTACTAATCCTAAATCAGGTGAAGTTTTAACTCATACATTCAATTTAGCTGATTGTCCATTTAAAAAATTACCAGAAGGTGTCTCAGAAAATAACTTTGAAGTTACCTTACCAATATCAAAGAAAAAAGTTACTTTTAAATTGTTAACGGGAGCAGAAGAAAAAGTAATAGATGAAGAATTACAAGCCTCTAAAAAAACAGGTTCAGATGTTTCACCTGAATTAACCACGAGATTACGACATACCATTACATCAGTTGATGGTGATGAATCTCAATCTACCATAAACAACTTTGTTCAAAATCTACTCGCAAGAGATTCAATGTATTTAAGAAAAGAAATTTCAAAAGTAGCACCAGACATTGAATTATCACAAGAGATAGAGATAGGAGGTGAGTCCGTCAAGGTAGATATACCGATGACGGTTGGGTTTTTTTGGCCTGAGTCCTAAAGACAAACCTAAACTTCACGAACAAATATTTCAATTAATGTATTACGGGAAAGGTTTTGTGCATTCTGATGTATACAACATGCCTATATATTTAAGAAACTTTTACTATAAACAATTAATTGATACTCGTACAGAAGAAAACAAACAAATAGAAAAGGCTAATCAGAAAGCAAAATCTTCAAAACCTACTATGAATCCAAGATTTAAAAGATAATTTTCTACATATTTGATATTTATATATGAATAGATACACCTAAATAGGAGATTAATGTGTCAAAGAAAAAATCATATATGAATCAATCAAATCTCATCGCAGAAGGATTTTTTTCAAAATTATTAAAACTTATTAAAGATAAAAATATTGTTAATAAATTAAAAAAAGACAAAGTTCTTACCAAAGATTTAAGTAACTTAAATAAACTCACACAAGATACAGAAGATAGAATCAATAAAGATTTACAATCTTTAGGTAAAAAACCAATTAAATTATCTAAATTTACAATAAAGGATTTTATATAAAATGGCCAAAGGTACAGAGACATTAAAAGAAGCTCGTAATATTATTGAAGAGATGAATCTTAATATAGACCGTTTTAATCAAGGATTAAAAGATTCTGATGGTTTTACAAAAAAGATGACAAACAATGTTGCAGAAACACTACAAGGTCTTCACGATAGTAGAAAAGCCAATAAAATGAATGGTAAACAATTGGGTGCTGTTGCTGATTTAGGTAAAGAGATATTAGATGGTAACATAGATGTGGCTAAATCTAAAAGAATGCAAGAATCGTTACAAGCAAAATTAAATAAAAAAATGTCAGCTGGTCAACGAAGGTCAATTGAAGAACAGATTAAGTTATTAAAAACAAGAGATGAAGCAGAAAAAGTTCAAAAAAAAGTAAATCTAGCTCAAGAGGTTGGTGACAAGTTAACTGGTGGTATGGCATCAAAGGCTGGTGGTTTTTTAAAACATATGAAAAAAGTAGGACCTGTTGTGGGTGGTGTTCTTTTAATAACTGGTTTACTTGTTAAAGCTTTAAAATTTGCATCTGAAATAACTGATGCATTAGGTAAACAATTTGGTGTAATGGGAACTTCAGGTGGTGAATTTCAAAAAAATATGCAGCAAGCCTCTATTGATGTGATTTCACTTGGAAAAGGAACATCTGATGTGGTAACATTGGTAGATACTTTATCAAAAGATTTTGGTATTACATTAGATTCAGCTTCAAGACTTCCTAACCAAATTTTAGATACTGCTGTGGCATTAGGGTTATCAACAGATGAGAGTGCAAAATTATTCGGTACATTAATGAGTATTGGTAATTTAACTGCTGACCAAGCCGAACATTTAGCAGAATCCACATATCAATTAGCTAGACAAAACAATGTTAATCCAAATGCGGTAATGAAAGATATAGCCGAAAGTGCCGAAACAATTGCTAAATTTGGAGCAGATAATCTTGAAAGTATTTCAAAAGCCGCAATAAAAGCTAGACAACTTGGATTAAATTTATCAACAGTTGATAGTATAGCAGACAGTTTATTAGACTTCCAAACATCATTAACAAGTGAAATTGAAGCATCGGTAATGATTGGTAAAGATTTAAATTTCCAAAAAGCTAGAGAATTAGCGTTAAGTGGTGATTTAAATGGTATGATGGAGAATGTCACAAAACAACTTGGAGGACAAGCTGAATTTAATAAATTAAATGTATTACAAAGGAAATCATTAGCTAAATCACTTGGATTAGAAGTTAAACAAATGGAAAAATTAATATCTGCTCAAGATAAATCAGTCGTTCAACAAAAATCATTTGCAGATTTAGCTGGTAAGGATGGAATGTCAGCATTAACTAATATTACGAATCAAGTTAAAGAATTAGGTGCACAATTTTTATTAAAATTTGGACAACCTTTAGAAGATGCTGTTAAAGCATTTAGCGAAGAGTTTATGACAGAGGAAAATATTGCAAGAATAAAAACATTTATAGAAAATTTTGCTAATACTGTAACAAAGATAGCAAAAGGTGTTGGTAAAATATTTAATTTTTTTACAGGTTTATCTAATTTATTTTCTTTAAATAACTTACTTGTAACTGCAATGACAGGTATAGGATTTGCTGCAGGTGGTCCTTTGGGTGCTGCAGCAGCAGGTACAATTACGGCCGCACTTACTCCTGATGATGGTACGGGTAATGTTAATGATTTCAAAAGTTCAGGAGGTTCTCATTTAGTCGTTACACCATCAGGACAAGCATTAAAAACAAATCCAAAAGATACGGTATTTGGAACTACAGCTGTTAATGATTTTGCTAGTGGACCAATGGGTAGTCTTTTTGGAGATGTGAATGCATTTACTGGTGGTACTTTAAAAACTAATGCTTTATTGTCTAAAATTATAGAACAAAATGAAACTTTAATAAATGAAACAAGAAGAGGACCCGATAGAATGGTATCAGGTATTGGTGATTTATAATGGGTTTAGAAAATTTAAAAAGTGTATTTCAAGAAGACTTAAACGATAATATTGAATCATTTTCATCAAAGGTAATAACTAATGTAAATGGTACAAAGTTTACACAATTCACCACACCTCCATTAAATGAATTAATAGGAGAATCACCACTTGAAGGAATGAGTTGGGAATCATTATATAATTCAAACCACACACCAAAAAACAACCCATCTCATAAAGGTTTAGTACCAATAGGTTATTCAAATGTCAATAGGGATAAATTAGATATAAGAAATAACCAAAGTAGAGTAAGTATATTTAGTCCATCAAGAACACAACTTTTAGGTTTTGGTGCTGGAGAACCTTATATGATAAGTGAAATACCAACTTCCGATTCAACGATGAGTGGTGGGCGACTTATGAATTTTGGTAGTCAAGATGTTCCAATCGTAAGAGCAGTAAGTGATGGAATTAGACTTGGTAAATATTTATCATCACCATCAGGTTTATTATTTATTGCAAAACAAAATCTATTAGGATTAGCGTCTAAAAGTGAAGCTCCGGAGCTATCATCAGATGGTAGTCAAGCTACTACAAAGGTTTCACCTCAAAGATTTAATACTTTTTATAATCCATTATCAACTTTAGGTGCAGCAGCTGGTAGATTATTAGGTCCACAACCAAATGTTTTAATTAGAAAGGACACACTTTTACCTGGTACTTTAGGAGTTCAAAAAGCTTATGGTGTTGGTGGTACAATGACAGGTAATGCAATTGTTCCAGCAGGTGGTGTAAGTTATGATGTTAATATTAGTTTTACAGGTAATCCACTTGCAATCGTTGATGCTAGTACAAGTTTTCCAATTGCAAAAGGAGAAAAAGCCAAAACACCTGGTTTAAGGTCAGGTGATGCTATGACTTTAGCTGATATGATAACAGGTGTAAATATATATTCATCAGGTCTAGGCACAACAGTATCTACGGGTGAAGATAACTCAAAAGTTGGGGAGTTAACAAATCCACTTGTAAATGTTGAAAAAGTACAAAATGGAATGCCATTTTACTTCAAAGATTTAAGAGATAACACTTACATATTCTTTAGAGCATACATTGAAGGGTTAACAGAGAATGTTTCTCCATCTTATGTTCCAACGAATTACATTGGAAGAAGTGAACCTGTTTGGACTTATGAAAGAGCCGAAAGAGAATTATCAATGACTTTAAAACTTGTTGCACAAACAAAAGATGAATTGGTGAAAATATATGAAAAATTGGATAGATTAACATCTTTGTGTTATCCTGAATATATTGATGAAGGTGCAGTAGGTTATGGAAATAGAATGAAACCACCATTGACTAAATTTAGAATGGGTGAATTGTATGGAAAACAAAATAAAGAATTAATGGGATATATTAAATCAATATCTTACTCGATAGACCAATCATCAACTTATGAAACAGAAGTTGGTGCTAGAGTACCAAGACATATACTTGCAACAATTGGATACCAAGTTATTCACGACAAAGCTCCAAGATTAGGTACAAAATTTTATGGGATTAATCAATAATGGCTAGATACGAAAATACAAAAAAACAAAGAAAGAATAATAAAGATTATTATTCCACTACTGTTTACAAAAAAGTAAATGAAAAAAATAGTGATGGATATTTCATCGCTACTGAAGGTGATAGGTGTGATAATTTAGCACAAAGATTCTATGGTGATTCATCATTATGGTGGTTTATAGCACGAACTAATAATCTAACTACAAACAACATACCAGCAGGAACATCAATTAGAATACCAGCAAATACACAAGACGCTGAAGGGTTTTAAAAATGATAAATGAAAGATTATTTGGTAGTCCAATATCAGGTAAAGTTAAGAAAAAACTTGAAGATAGACAAAGAGTTGCAGGTGAAGTGGCTCCTGGTGAATCCATTGAAGCAGTTTTTCCTGATAAAAATGGAAACAATCAAGCAGACTTATCATCAAGAACACCCTTTATCAGAATGTGGACAAGTGTTAAAATAGTTGAACCTGCTAAAGTGGCTGAAGTATTAGAAGAAATAGACAATCCAGATGAAGTTGATAATAAAACCTCAAAAAAGTTTAGAAATGAAAAAAACCAAAAAAAATTAAAAGAAATACAAGAAACATATCCTAATGCACTAATTACTAAAATAGATGGTAAATACTATATTACAACACAAGAAAGACCTCAGGTTGACCACGCAAGAAAAACATATATCATTGGTGATTATAATTATCAAACAGGTTATGGTGAACTTACACCTGGTGAAGTTGGTCGTTTTGCGGCTGATGGGACTTTTACTGCAGATATTGAATATAATGAAATAATACCAACTGAATTAGAAAAAAATCCATTAATGAAACCACAAGCTGGTATTACAGGTCTTACTTCAGAAACTGAAGGAACATTGGGTGTTAGAAAAAAAACAATAGTTAATTTCGTAGTTCATAATTTTTATGATTTTGATAAAATTTACAATAGATACTTTTTAAAACCAGGTGCTACAATATTTGTAGATTTTGGACATAGTAGTGTTAAGAATTTATATAATCCACAAGAATTAATTACAAGCTCTGTACCGATTAGTGAATATCTTTATGGAGACCCTAGCAATATTGTTCCAGGTTATGATGATGTGGATGGATATTATGTTGAGGACAGAAACGAAGCTTTAGGTCAAGTAACAAAATATCAAGGTGATTTAGAAGTTATTCAAGGTATTGTATCTGATTATAATGCAAAAATATTACCAAATGGTAGTGTGGAATGTTCAGTTACATTAATTTCTACCAATTCTGCACTTTTAGATTTTAAAACAGATAAGTCTACAACAATGCACATCAAAGATATTTTAACTCGTGCTACTTTACTTTTAGGACTTGAGGCTACATTAAATAATCAAATCCAAGAATCTACTGAATCATATCTAAACATTCAAAATTCAGGAATTGCTAATCCTGGTGAATTATATGGCGACGCTACAATTTCAGTTGATGAGGTAGTAAAAGAACTTACTTCTGATGCTAAGGATATACTTTTAACGCCAAATTCAGATGCGAGTTCTGAAACCATTGAACAATATGAAAAGAACTTAGCTCAACTAGCTTTTCTTAATTTTGGTGGTGCAGATTTAACTCCAACAGATGATTCCATTAGAACTGGTGTATTTGTCAATAGTAGAGAGGCTGATGATATTTATGTGAGTTGGGGTTTCATTGAGGATATTATTTTTAATCAAAACTTTGGTTTTGGTAATGGTGGTGATGATATAAATGAAGGAAAAAATCTTCAAGTTAGAATGGATTCATCAAATTCATTTACAACTTGGGACAATGTGTTTACAAATAGACAAAAAACATTATCAAAAGTACCTGAAGAACCACCTGTATTTCTTTATCCTGATTGGTGGGGAAATTCAGACCCTGAAGATGGAGGTAAAGGTTCATATAGTTACTTTAATAAAAAGTATCCATTTGTTTATCCAGATGGTGAAGACCATACAAAATTCGATGCGGGTATTGGTAGTGAGGAGTCTCAAGGTAAAAGAAGAATACCAATTCGTGAGGTTTTTATTAATGTAGAGACTATAATAAATGCATTTAAAACTAATGAAACTGTAAAAAAATCGTTAAATGATATTCTTAAAGCAATAAATGAAGATAGTGATGGGGTTTTTGATTGGAAATTTATAACTGGTGGATTGGATTCAGAATTGATAATAATTGACTCCAATAGACCTGACATTACTCAAAGAATATTAGATTCTGGTATATCAAATTCAGAAACTGAAGAGCCTGATGAATTTGCAAATTTATTTAAATTTAACATTATGTCACCAAATTCAATAGTAAAAGATTATAATTTAGAACTTAATTTACCAACAGGTGATATTGGAAATATGTACGCCATTCAAGGTATGAGTCACGAAAACAATATATTCCCATTAAATGAAGATATTCATAGAGTGGTTCAAACCGCTGATTTAGATAAACAATCTTTATCAATCCTTTATGAACCTGACAATGGTGGATATAGAAGTAGTCAAATTGATGCAAAAGAAAATAAAAATGCTAACAATATTGATATTTATGCAGGAGCTAAATCTTTAATAGATTCAAATATTTATAAAACATCTGCTATTAGAAATACACAAGATATTATAGTTGCAGGTGGTGAAAAAAGAAATCCAGAAGGTGGTTTAAAAAGACCACCCTTAATATCAATACCTAGACCGACTAAAATAACAAAAGAACAACAAAATAAATTGATAGAGCAAAATAATGATTTATTAATACGAAGAGGAAATAAAGTTGCGGTTAGTTTTAAAGATTATTTTAAATTAATAGAAATACAAGAAATTAATTTAAAAAACAAGTCTATTTTACTTCCATATACTTTATCATTAACCACTTATGGAATTGGTTCAATTCAACCTGGTGATACATTTAGAGTGGATTATTTACCAAAACAACATTTTAAAAACTCTTATTTACAGACAATAAAAGTAGCACATAATGTAAATTCCGATGGGTGGTTTACTATATTAGAAACTAAATATAGACCCATAAAAAATAACACTGAAACAATAATAAAAGACATTGATAGAGAAAAAGTATTTTTATCACCAAAAGTATTGAACAACTTAAATTTGAAAGGTTTTGCACTAAATGGGGAAAAGGTAAAAATGGAAACATTATTACCTTTTATGACAAATTTAAAAATACAAGATAATAATAGAAATAACATTGATTTAGTTTTTACATTTAAAGCTTCAACTAAAAAAACATTTAAGCTTGATTTTGGGGGTGTGGTTGATGGTTATAGTGTTGGACATACTACATATGGTAATGTTAATGGAGATAGGTACATTGATGTAAATGGTAAGGTAAAGGATTGGCCTGGCAATTACTATGTAGAGGAAGAAGGTGTTGACAAAGATTATATTCAAGGTGTAATACCACCAATTATCGCAATAGAAAATGATAAAGAATATTTTTTAGTAATTCAAAAAGGATTCCAATTTATAACCGACAGCGAATCTGTCATTACGTCTTTTGATAAAGCTTTAACACGTTCAACTCCAGGTAAAGGATATTCTGCATAAAAAAAGCTTGTTTTATTAAAATAAATGTTGTATATTGAAGTACAATGTATTGTATTATACCTATATTTAAAGAACCATTCTTACATCCATTACATAAAGATAATGGATTATCAGCACTATGGTGTAAAGAAATATCCAAAAAAGAACCAATGTTTATCATTGAACAACATCCTGATTCAGATAAAATGATGGAGGATTACAAATGGTTAAATGATTATACGATTTTAACTCGTGATAAAAAATTATTGAATCATTTTTATAAATTCGACACTGTTGTGGATATAAATTTCTTACATTGGATAAATACAGGAAAACCATTTGAAAACAATGTTCGTAATAATGCAATAGATTTCTTGAGTAATAAGTTCTACAATGTTAAAAAACTTAACGAAATCATACCATTATCGAAACATAATGAGTATTGTAGTGATGTTTATGAGAAGATGGTTAGACCATATGTTGGTGGAACTGATGATTATTATATGAATGATTTCATAGAAGCCTTTGGTTCAATTGAAAAAAAAGGTGTAAAGGTATCAAATGATGTATGTGATATATTTGATGAACGAGTAAGAAAACACATATCAGATAGTAAGTTATATAGTAATTACAATCTATGGACAACAACAGGTCGTCCAAGTAATTCATTCGGTTCAGTTAACTTTGCAGCTCTACCACCTGAAAAGAGAAAAGCTATAATACCTGAGAATGACTATTTGGTTGAAATGGATTATGATGCATATCATTTAAGAATAATTTCACAATTGGTTAAATATGATTTTGGTAAAGAATCAGTTCACGAACATTTAGCTAAACACTATGAGTGTTCATATGAGGAATCAAAACAACGAAGTTTCCAATTATTATATGGTGGAATTGATAAACAAACCAGAGAAAAAGTTCCATTCTTTGATTTAACACATAAATTTATAAATAACAAATGGGATGAAATAAATAAGAATAAATACATTTTAACTGATATTTATAGACGGAGAATAGTATTAGAAAATTACAATGATTTGAATAAGAGTAAATTGTTTAATTATTTAATTCAAGCATTAGAGACAGAATTGAATGTTAAGAAGATTTTATTAATTCAAGACTATTTATTAAATAAGAAGACTAAATTGGTTTTATACGGATATGATAGTTTCCTATTCGATTTTTCAAAACAAGATGGAGTTGAAACTTTGAAAGAAATCAAAAGAATATTAGAAGTTAAAACTGATGTACCAGGTGATACAGAACCTTATTTTTACACTAAATCAAAAATGGGTTTAAACTATGGTGAAATGCAAGACATTACGGAAAGGTTATAAATGACACATATTTCAGAAATCATTGAAGATATATTAGTAGAATGGGCATATCGTGTTCACGATGGAATGCCTAATCCAAAAAACGCAGAACATATTCACGAACTTCGTGAATCAATGGAAGAATTGAATTTACCAAATAATGTGATTTATCAAGTTATTCAAAATTTAATCAATGAAAAACAACAAGAAATACCATTCGACCCAAAAGTAAAATCAAAAGCTAAAGGGGAGAAAACACCTTTAAATGATAAAAGTAAGAAAGAAGCTGAGAAATTAAAATTAATATGGAAAGGTCAAGGTTATGGAAAAGAGGGTGAAAAAGGTATAACACACAAAAATGATGGAAAAGGAAATCTTGTACCAATTGACAAAACTGATGATACTCCAGCACCTGAAACCGATACTGGAAAATTATCAGGAGATGACTTCGATACAGAGAAAGCTGTTACTGGTAAAAGTAGTAAAGATAAAAAAGAAAAAGATGATAAAGGTACAGAACCACAAACACCAACTGATGTTGAAAGAAATAAAAAATTTGGAAAAACATATAGTGAACCTTTAACTACAACTGATGAACAATATAGAAATAAAAATTTAAATAACAAAACCAAAACAACTTCTACTTATGTCATTCCAGACAGTATAAAAAACAATCCAAAGATACCAAAAAAATATACTCAATTATTAGAGAGAATGTTAAATACAAAAAGAAATACAGATGTAGGAACGGAAACGACTAATTATTATGGTGTAGATGGTGCTGGAATGGGTAATCTTGAAGCTAACATTGGTGAATTAATGACAATGATGTCAACCACTTTAAGAGGTAAAGAAGCTCAAGAGTTTTTTGCTGGTATTGAAAAACATCTTGGAGAGGTTGATGCGGCTGGTGAGGAAACACATGTTGGTCCAAAATGGGTTACGGCTGCTAAACAAAACAGAAGTGCTATTCTAAGATTGTTTAGAGATAGATTTGGTAATGATTATGAACTTGAAGCAGGTTCTTGGGATATAAAAGATGAAGTTCAAAGTTTAGGAATGAACTATGATGACAAGGGAGCCAGTACAGATATATTTTTTAAATTAAAAACACCTGAAGGAGACACTGTTTTTGCTGAAATATCTTTAAAACAAGGACTAACAGCTAATTTACACAATGGTGGTGTTGGTTCAACATTTGAGGGTAAGCATGAATTACCATTACATTTACAACCAAATACTTACTCTGATAATCAAGTTGCTAATAATGATAATTATTATCAAGTAAATCAAAACAACATTGTAGAATTTATAAATAATTTAGATACAACTAATCCAGATTATGAAAAGAAACTCAAAGAAATTGCTAAAGAAATGTCCCCTAATAGTAGAAATAATCAACAGAAAATAATTAGTGGTTTCAAACAAATGATACAAAATGCACAAGAGGATTTACTTTCAGATGAAAATTTAACAATTGATAGAAATTATGTTGGTGGTATTAGACAAGCTGGTGAGAAAAAACAAAAATCTACACAAGCTAAAAAAGAGACATTAAAGCCATTGTTAGTATTAGCTAGATTACAAGCTAAATTTGGTGACGACACTGCGGACGAGTTTGTAAAAGGACAAGAGGAATTGAGTAAAGATTATGCTCGTCAATTATTAACTCATATAGGAACATCTCAAGAAGCTAAAGACGCAGTTTTAAAATCAGTTCAAGAAAAACTACCACTTAAAACTGTGGCAGATGGACAAGAAGATATAATATTAGCAGACACTGCTCTTACGGACAAAACTTTGCAAGTAGTTTTCGGAACAAGTAATTGGAATGAAATTGCTGAAAATCTTGTTGTGGATGCTGACACAGACCCTCCTATAATACAATATGTTGGAAAAGTGAAAGGGGAAGATGTAATTGTTCCTATTTCATCAATTGGTGTTAGAGAAGCAGGTAGAGGATATGTTGGGACACATAAGTTTGATATGAAGTTAGATAAAAACTTTGCTAAAAGAATTAAACAAGCATCTAATGAAATATATGGAGACCAAGAACCAATACCAGCCGATGTAGGAACAACAACACCATCACCGACTGGTGGAAGGGATGTGGCAACTTAAATGAAATCACAACTACTAGCAACATTCACAACAAAAGATAATCTTGATGAAACAATTGAGAAAATCGTTGACGCATATACAATTATATTCAGTAAAGTATATGTATTACAAAATGAAAACAATGTGAATGAATTAATCTGTACATACAATGTAGATACACAAGGTGGTATAGATTATAATAAAGTAGAAGGAACGATTTCCTTACATAGAAAAAAACACTCAAATACATTATATACAATAAATGCATTAAACGAATGTATAAAGAATTTAAACAACGGTGTTTTAGACAACAAGTTTATGATACCCTGGGAAAACTTTAAGAATATGTTATTGATAACAAATTCAGAAGGATTGAATAGAATCAATACAAGAATATTTAAAATAGAAAAAGTTTAAAATAGAGGAAAAAGGTTATGACAAAAAAATCCAAAAAAGAATCCACTTTATATTATTTTTACTCAGTTGGATGTGTTTTTTGCACTAAAGTAGAACCAATTGTAGATAAACTTAATTCAAATGGTTATGATATTGTTAAGTTAGATACAACACATAAGGCTAATGAATTATTCAAAAAAGAAATAGAAGAAAAATTTAAAATTAAATGTGGTACACCACTTTTAGTTAATTCCGACACAGGAAATTCAATATGTGGTTATAGAGATGAAGAAACAATAAAAAAATGGGCTGATGGTGAAAAAATACCAAAACCACCTAAACCAAAATCTAAACCACCAAAACTACCAACTGATTTTTTTGATGAAAAACAAATTAAATCCTTTAAGAAAAAATATAATAAATGGTTAAAAGAAAATTCCCATTTAAAAGAATTACAAACATCAGAACAAATAATTGATAAATTTAAAACAGCTCAAAAACAAAGAGAGGCACAGAAACAATCATTAGATGGTAGATTAAAAACCATAGAAAATAATCTACAAAAACTAATGAATCATCTTGGAGTAAAATGAGTTTTAAATTCAAACCAATACCAACGATTGATAGAGAAGCTACAGAACAAGAGTTAAAAAACATTAAAAAATCAGAGAATATGTTGAAAATGGAAAAGAAACTTCCACCAACGTCTCAAATGGTTCGTGATTTAGCTGTTACTCATTGGAGAAGTTTGAAAGCCTTTATGAGAGGAAAGCATGTTATAGTCCCCCAAGAAATTGCACAAGAAAGATGGGATGAATGTATTAGGTGTGATAGGTTATTATATGATGAAATTAATCCCGATACAGATAAGAAAGATGGACGATGTACGGAGTGTGGTTGTTTTATGAATGTTAAAACTCACTATGCTACAGCAGAGTGTCCAATAGGAAAATGGAAAAAATTTGAAAAAAAATAAAAAAAAGCTTGACTTATATTGCATTTTTGATATATATTATAGGTAAGAAATAAAATAGGTTATATGGTTCATAAAACCATAACTAATAAACGATAAATGATAAAACACATAGGAGAAATACAATGGATATAGACGCAATAAAATCCAAACTAGCAACATTACAATCAACTTCAAATACAAAAGATAACTTTTGGAAACCTGAACCAGGTCAACAAGTTGTTCGTGTTGTTCCTTACAAACATAATAAAGATAACCCATTCATTGAGTTATTCTTTCATTATAACTTAGGTAATAATAAAACTTACCTATCAC
>Ga0181420_1000672_pt1 | contig 13488 bp, 12 predicted proteins | sample 43SPOviralmetaG_FD_130145 | JGI IMG/M metagenome (GOLD analysis project Ga0181420, IMG submission 130145) | Marine viral communities from the oligotrophic San Pedro Time Series (SPOT) site, San Pedro Channel, CA, USA - 43 SPOT_SRF_2013-05-22 | ecosystem: Environmental > Aquatic > Marine > Strait... | reverse complement strand
CCGGTCGGGCCGGAAGGACCCGTAGGCCCTGTCGGACCTGTGGGTCCAGTTGAACCCGGCGGGATTGTAAAGGCGAAAACCTTTGCGGTTGCAGGGCCACTAGACGCTATTGCTAACGGACCACTTGCTACCGTAGGCGTACCGAACCCGGCGGCTGTTCCTGTCGGCCCAGTTGGGCCTGTGGGTCCAGTAGGTCCTGTGCTTCCATCTGAACCGTCATCACCGTCTGAGCCAGCAGGTCCGCTTGGTCCTGTCGGTCCGGTTGGTCCCGTAGGACCTGTTGCGCCCGCCGGAATACTAAACGCGAATACCTTAGCCGCGTCCGGGCCGGATGCGGTAATACCGATAGGCCCGGTGCTTGCAGAAGGAGTGCCGAATCCAGCCGCTGCACCAGCAGGGCCGGTTGAGCCGCCCGGACCGGTAGGCCCAGTAGGACCTGTGGGTCCTGTTGAACCATCCGAACCATCAGACCCGTCTGAGCCAGCGGGTCCGGTAGGGCCGCTTGGTCCTGTCGGACCCGTAGGTCCTGTCGGTCCAGTTGAGCCAGTAGGTCCAGCGGGGCCAGTAGGACCTGTTGCGCCCGCATCTCCTGTTCTAGCAAAGGTAATAAATACATCATCATCACTCGAAAATGGGCTTGCTGCTGATGAAGCAACATTGGCTACTGTAACTTTGAAGTAACCCGACGCATCTACTAATGAAGCGATAGTAAATAACAAGAAGTCTGATTGGTCAGATTTCTTACTAATTTTCAAATGACCCTTAATAGTAGATGTAGAGTCATCAATAGTTTGAAGGAAAGAGGATATGTCGTCGCTGTTCTTATCATCGTCGTCTATGTAGAGAATAGTAGCAGATGTTTGAGTGCTAAAGTTGTTAAATCTAAAGAAACCAGCACCCGGCGCAGAATCGGTAGTGTGAGATGATGTATCATAGTGGAAAGTAGCCCCACCAAATGCACCATCCGGTCCTGTAGGACCAGTTGGTCCGGTAGGCCCTGTCGGTCCTGTGCTACCACTAGGCCCACTAGGCCCTGTCGGTCCTGTTGACCCGTCGCTTCCATCTGAACCGTCGCTACCAGCGGGTCCACTAGGACCCGTTGGACCACTTGGGCCTGTAGGACCTGCCGCACCCGAAGGTATAGAGAATGCGAATACTTTAGCGGTATCTGGTCCACTTGCAGATACACCTATGGAACCAGTGCTTGCCGTTGGCGTACCGAAACCTGCGGCGGTTCCAGTAGGTCCTGTGGGACCTGTGGGACCTGTGGGGCCGGTGCCCCCATCTGAACCGTCGTCTCCATCTGAACCAGAGGGACCAGTAGGTCCTGCCGGACCTGTTGGCCCTGTTGGTCCTTGTGAGCCAGTGGGTCCTGTTGGTCCACTAGGCCCTGTTGAGCCGGGGGGTATAGTGAATGCGAACACCTTAGCGGCAGCGGGGCCGGAAGAGGCTATCGCAAGTGGGCCACTTGCTACGGTAGGTGTACCGAATCCTGCTGCGGCACCTGCTGGACCGGTAGGTCCTGTCGGCCCAGTAGGTCCGGTCGGACCTGTACCGCCGTCACTACCATCACTTCCGTCGCTACCTGCTGGACCAGTGGGTCCCGATGGACCAGTGGGTCCTGTTGGTCCTGTCGGACCTGTGGCACCTGCTGGAATAGTGAAGGCGAACACCTTAGCAGTATCGGGGCCACTTGATGAGATAGCAATAGGGCCGGTGCTTGCAGTTGGTGTGCCGAATCCTGCGGCTGCTCCCGCACTACCACTTGGACCAGTAGGTCCAGTTGGGCCTGTTGAGCCTCCGGGTCCCGTCGGCCCCGTTGGGCCGGTGGCGCCTTGTGGTCCCGTGGGTCCTGTCGAACCGTCTGACCCATCATCACCGTCTGAACCCGCAGGTCCAGTGGGACCAGTAGGTCCAGCAGGACCCGTAGGCCCAGCAGGTCCGGTTGGTCCACTAGGACCAGTTGAACCAGTATCACCCTTGTCTCCTGTGCGTGCGAATGTAACAGAAACATCTTCACCGTCGGAGAATGGGGCCGAAGCGGAAGAGTCAACTGTACTAACTGTAATATCGAAATAACCACTTGATTCGCTAAGAGAAGAAATTGTGTGTAAAGTAAATTGTGATGAGTCCGTTAGATTACTAATCTTGACGTGACCCTTAATTGTCGAAGTAGAGTCATCAATAGTACGAAGGAAGGACTGTATATCAGTCCCATCTAAGTCGCTATCATCAATGTAAATTCCTGTTGCTCCGCTTTGTGTAGCGTTATCTAGGCGTATCTTTCCTGCGCCGGGGTCCCCCGCGCTGGTAGTAGTGCTGAAATCATATTTGAAGGTAGCGCCACCAAAAGACCCCTGTGGACCAGTAGGTCCAGTAGGTCCGGTTCCTCCTGCGGGACCAGTAGGTCCTGTTCCACCAGAAGGCCCCGTAGGTCCTGTGGGTCCAGTACTCCCATCACTTCCGTCGCTCCCATCACTTCCTGCTGGACCCGAAGGACCAGTCGGTCCAGTGGGGCCAGTTGGTCCTGTCGGACCTGTTGCGCCAGCAGGTATAGAGAAAGCAAAGACTTTAGCAGCAGCGGGTCCGCTTGCCGTTATACCTATTGGTCCTGTTGTTGCGGTCGGCGTACCGAACCCTGCTGCTGCTCCCGCAGGACCAGTTGGTCCCGTAGGACCTGTTGAACCATCTGAACCGTCATCTCCATCAGAACCGGCAGGACCCGACGGACCGGTAGGTCCGGTAGGTCCCGTGGGTCCGCTAGGTCCCGTGGGTCCAGTAGGCCCAGTTGCACCCGATGGAATGGTGAATGCAAACACCTTTGCTGTGGCAGGTCCCGAAGCAGTTATACCAATAGGTCCTGTTGATGCTGTCGGTGTTCCGAAACCAGCCGCAGTACCAGTTGGTCCCGATGGCCCTGTTGGTCCCGATGGCCCGGTTGGGCCAGTACCGCCGTCTGAACCGTCACTTCCCGAAGGACCGCTTGGTCCCGTGGGTCCTGTTGGACCGGACGGGCCTGTCGGTCCGGTTGCACCAGTACCCCCATCAGAACCATCATCACCAGCAGGTCCGGTTGGGCCAGTAGGCCCACTTGGGCCAGTAGGTCCTGTACTTCCTGTTATATCTGCAATTTCTGACCAAGAGCCTCCCGCCTTCTTGTATATTTTTTCAGTGTTAGAGTCGAAGTGGAAATCACCGTTAGAGCCTCCGGAGGGAGTGTTAGTAGAAGAAGTCCATGTGGCACCATCAGTTCCAGCGGGACCAGTAGAGCCGCCGGGTCCGGTAGGACCGGTATGTCCCGTACAACCATCACTTCCGTCGCTGCCGTCGCTTCCAGCAGGGCCGCTTGGCCCTGTGGGGCCTGTCGGTCCAGTGGGGCCTGTCGGTCCAGTAGCACCCGCTGGTATGCTAAACGCGAAGACTTTAGCGGTATCGGGGCCACTTCCAGTTACTCCAATCGGCCCAGTTGTGGCTGTGGGTGTACCGAATCCAGCAGCCGTTCCTGTTGAGCCAGTGGGGCCGGAAGGCCCTGTGCTACCTTGTGGTCCAGTGGGGCCAGTAGGCCCTGTGGGTCCAGTTGGTCCGGCGGGACCATCCGGTCCAGTAGGTCCGGTCGCACCAGAAGGAATAGAAAACGCAAATACCTTTGCTGTGGCTGGACCACTAGCAGTAATACCGATAGGTCCAGTGCTTGCGGTGGGCGTGTCGAAACCCGCAGCCGTTCCTGTGGGGCCTGTTGGTCCCGTTGGACCAGTACTACCATCTGAACCATCAGAACCCGCTGGTCCTGTGGGTCCAGCAGGACCGGTAGGTCCAGTAGGACCAGTACTTCCTCCCGGCCCAGTCGGACCGGTAGGTCCAGTTGGTCCAGCAGGTCCCGTCGGACCAGTATCTCCGGCTGATGCTAAGAGACTCCAATAAGAAGCATTAGTTGGTAGGATAGAGCCGGATGATGTGTGTGCTTGAACGCAAATGTAAGAGGATTCATTAGTAGTGTAGTAGACTGCATCATCTACTGAGTATGCTGTTGATGTGGCCCAATTACCTTCCCAAACTAAGCCTTCGGGTCCAGTACTTCCTGCTGGCCCTGTTGGGCCACTAGGACCAGTTGGTCCGGTGGGTCCAGTGCTTCCATCTGAACCATCACTACCGGCGGGGCCACTTGGGCCAGTCGGACCTGTTGGGCCGGTGGGGCCGGTGGGTCCTGCTGGTCCAGCAGGAATAGTGAAGGCGAATATCTTTGCGGTGTCCGGTCCCGAAGCAGACACACCGACAGGTCCAGTTGATGCGGTAGGAGTGCCGAAGCCACCGGCAGCACCAGCGGGGCCTGTACTACCTGCTGGTCCTGTGGGTCCTTCGCTTCCAGTACTGCCTGTGGGGCCGCTAGGACCAGTCAAACCAATAGAACCGGTAGGCCCCGTAGGGCCTGTTGGTCCTGCTGGTCCAGTAGGACCATCCGGCCCAGTAGAACCACCGGCACCAGTGGGGCCAGTGGGACCAGTAGGACCAGTATCACCATCGGGTCCGGTAGGCCCTGTTGGACCAGTAGGACCCGTGGGTCCACTAGGACCGGTAGGTCCTGTGGGGCCAGTAACCCCCACAGAAGAAAACGCAACCCAAGTATTTGTCGCGGTTTTCTTTAGAACTGCTGTGCTGTACTGAGGAATGGTTGTTGTACCACTTAGAGAAACACCACTACCAGCAGCGATAGTCAAAGCACCTGCGCCCTTATTCATCACCTTCAATTCCGTCTTACCAGCAGGGTAAGACACACTACTGTTGGGTGGAATAGTAAATGCTATACCGGAAGCCTTATTTGCCATAACCACACGGCCTTCGTCGGTTCGTGTGAATGTGTAGTCTGCTGTTTGTGTGGTAACTGGTCTTACATCTGCGGACTGACCGGCAGTAGTAGACCCATCTCCAAAGAAAACGAAGCCGCTGTCTGCGTCCTTGAATAACTGCGCGGCATGTGGGGTGACTGTTAATCTATCAGCCTGTGTGGTGAATATCATGTTTTTATTGTCTGTTAGAACATCTACCATGCTATTCGCCCCCTATCACTATTGAACATTGATTGTTTATTGAATCTTTTCACTCCATCCATGTTGGTTTTGTTGGCATATTTGCATATGCTGTATCTGCATCTTCGTAGTTTTGTGGTAATTCTAAGAGAGCGGTTCTGTAATCTCGTAGTTCTTGCTTGCGGGTGTTTGTTAGGCCCTCCCAAAGAATAGAAAGTTGATAAAGGTCCATCAACTTGAGTCTTTTATCCCTCTCACCACGTACTTCTTCCCAATCCATTCATACACCTCATGAAAATAACACATACACTATACCAGTCAAGTCACCAAAAGTTAGACTACCGGCATTTCTTCGCAACTGTAATACGTCACCTTCGGAAAACGACAATTCAACGTCTGCTCCCGTTTTGGTGTAGGTATAGTGATACCCATGCGTGTTAGTCATATCATTTCTTGTGAAAGTCCAGTCATTTGCATCTGAACCAGTGGAACTTGCCCCGTTAACTCTTATCCTAAATGTTTGGGCGTTGGTATCTGCGGTTATTTCTGTACCGGCTGATAGTATGCTTATTGCCTTAACAGTACCGTCTGATGGCATAGGATAGCCACCTATGTTTGATGAAGATGCCGACGCAGCCAAAGTACGCAAGTCCAAAGCACTAGCAGCAATACCGTCCCTTTGATAAGTGAAAGGGGTATATGTGTTGAAGCCAGTAGCCCCTGCCGGACCTGTCGGACCTGTAGGTCCTGTGGAGCCGGACGGTCCGGTAGGACCTGTAGGTCCTTGAGAACCAGTAGGTCCAGTACCACCGTCACTTCCGTCGCTACCATCTGAACCAGCGGGGCCACTAGGCCCTGTAGGACCGGAAGGACCAGTTGGACCTGCTGGGCCACCTGAACCGGAAGGACCAGTTGGACCGCTAGGCCCTGCTGGTCCTGTTGGACCGGTACCTCCTGTCGCCCACTCTAAACCAGTAGCGCCGGAGTTAACAGCAAGGACACGACCTGCTGGACCTAGTGCCAACATGCCGACTGGGTTCATACCATCTCCATACAACACGGAGTTTTTTGTAAGTGTCTGTCTTCCGGTTCCTCCGTGATAAGCAGACGTATTGCTTGAGTCTCCTACACTCTCATAAACCCCATCTGCTATCTGTCTAAAATTCCAGTCCCCCTGTATGGTGGGTCTTTTCACGCTTCGTATAGTAGCGGCCATAGTGTTTTCAGAAGGACCATAGAACCTACCGCCGTCCTTGATTATGAGTTCATTACATTCAAGGGTGTTTCCAGCACCTAACAACCAATAGTTTGAAGCACTATCATTTTGGTCTATTATGACTTTGTTAAATTGAGCGTAAAAATCATTGGCAGCATTAACAAAATTACTCTCTCCCGTGGTTGGGAAAGAGACAGAACCAGTGCCGCTGCTTCTGTAAGTACTGAATCTAGTAGTAGTATGGCCGAAATTGAAGGTATTACCGATAGATGTAAAGCCTTTCTCAAAATAGAACTCCTTGGCGTAATCATAAACATTTTGCGTCGAGGCTGTTACGGCCCCACCATTGAAGTCTAGTATATCAACTGAACCATAAGTATTGAAAAGGGTAAGTGCCGACGCAGAATAAACGGATTTGGCATTTAGTGTACCTGTGAACTCAATATTAGGATAGACACCATCTACCATAGTGAAGGCTTGTGAACCAAAATTAAACGTAGTAAATGCTCTTGCTGTTTCGTTATCGAAAGCAGAAGTAGTCATACCAGTACCAAAGTTGACAAATGCTTTTTGGGCATAGGAACTTCCTGTACCATCATAAACTGTGACTGAGGGCGCCGCATTGAAATCAAACGTAAGAGCGTGAGTAGGTTTAAGGCACCCCGCTTTGTTGATAGATACTATACCCTCTAAGTTAATTTCTGACGTGGCGCCCGTCTGTATTTCCTTTGTGAAAGTGGAAGAGATAGTTAGAGAGTTAAGGTCGCCGCCATCTGCGGGAAAGGTCCCACTGATTATACAGTTGTTGCCGCTATCAGACGTGGAATCAAATACTACATCGTCATTTGTTACTGGTACTGAACCAGTAGACCAGTTTGCCGCAGTATTGTAGTCAGTACTAGCAGAACCATCCCATGTAACAGTTGCCATTTATTCACCCACTTAACTTGTAAGTGAGCCGGATAATTCTCCGCTTGTAGTTCCGCTCACTTTGGCGGTTGTCGCCTTCGTGTAGAACGCTGTACCGCCTTTCTCCTCTATAACTCCCAAGGCATCTGCCGCTTGCTTCTCAAATGAAGACAATTGTTTGTTGAAACGTATATCTGATGTGCCTTGTTCCTTTACTGGTACAGTAGAGGGTATAGTATCAATAAGAACCCTCAAACAATCAACACAAACAATCAACTTAATAGCAGTCTCTATTTCTGCCGTTGTTGGCGCGTTTGTGGTGTTAACACCCACGTAATTAGCGGCACGCGCTTTCTTACTTATCTGAGTATTGCGAAGATTGACGTATTCTATGATAGTACCGCTGTTAAGGCCGCGTGGGTGATTAAGAAGCGCACGTATAGCATTAACAGTAATGTTTGTGCTGAAAAGGGTATCCCCGTCTTCTATTACCAAGTCACCCATTAAGTATGCCATTTACCCACCTCAGAATCGTTGTTCATAGTCCGATGGAACATCAATAACTACCATGTTACTTGAAGGTTCCTGCGCTCGTCCTATTACAACGACCCTGCGTGTAGCGATAATTCTTTGGGTCATATCGCTGTCGGGTAGCCAATAAAGGGCCTTTCTTGGGGCAGTAAGAAGAGATAGTGGGTGGTCTGCGTATTGCTTACCAGCATTTCTGTGTATCCTAATCATGTAGCCCATGCCGGACTTCCAGTGCCTTAAACGATGCTCCATATCTGCTGTGTCACCGGAGGCTGGAAGGGGAACACCCTTCTCCTTAAGAGCAGAAGCCATAGCGGCCTTTGAGGGACCACTAGGCTTCTTAGGTGCAGCCTTCTTAGGAGCCGCTTTAGCGGCCTTCTTAGAAGCAGTCTTCTTCTTAGCGGGCATTTACTCACGCTCCTTATTCAAGAGCGCACGCCTGTTAACTTGACTATCCTGTGGGTCTTGTCAGAAGAAGCCCCATCTTGGTGTTCGTGGATAACTGCTCCCATGTAGGAAGTTAGTAGCCAGTCGTAGCCAACGCCGGGAACCCTAGTCAACTCGGTTTCTTGGAAACCGGGTCCGTTGTAGGTGAAGAACTCAGCAGTCTCAGCACCGGGAACCAAGAGTAGTGCATCGTTACCGATAGCAGCACCGCTTCCGTAGTCCCTTGTGTAGTAGATTCGTAGGTTTGCGATTCTAGCCAAGTGGTCGCCTAGTGACTCAACAACGTTTCCGTAAAGAGTTGTGTTGAGGATAGCGCTCCTCTTGTCTGCTGGTAGAACTAGGGCTAGTGGCTCGTTTCCGCTAACCTTAGCGTTAGCGAAAATGTCGTCCATGCATCCTAGAATGTCGCCTTCCTCATCAGCGGAACCGCTTCCGAAGACGGCAGTAGCAGCGACCGAGTTGTCTGCACCAGCGTAAAGCGTGGATAGGACGTGGTTGTCAATGGTGTCTGCCCTTGCGCGGACAATTCCCATCTGCTGCCTGTCAATGTTCTCAAAGGACTCGCCCCTTAGTCTCACGGCGTCTAGGAAGGTAACCCTTCCCTGTCCCTTCTCCAACTTGGTCGAGTAGTTCTGCGTCCCAATGTTGGTTGGGTCGGTTAGAGCAACGTCATCCAATGGGTAGTCGAATGTTCCGATAACTCCGGTGTACCATGTGAATTGTAGCCAAGGTACGGAGCGAACTCCAACAAGGTCGGTTGCGATTGCGATTGTGTTAGACTGCAACTGGATGAAGTCTCTTAGGGTCTGCTCTAGGACTGCATCTCCGGGCGCGAAAGGCCCAACAGCGGCTTCTACGTTTAGTATCTCTTCTAGTGTTTGATTCATCTTTTCTCAACTCCTTCATTATTCCCTTGAGTATTCACTCAATTACTCCTGCACATGATACTGGTATCAGTGCGCCAGCGGCGGGGGTTAGCCCGTCCTCGCCCATATAGACTCCAATGAATGTTGCGGAGTTAGATGCGTTGGTGTGGCAGTAGCCGTCAGTCTCAGCAGTCTGAGAGACATAAAGCCTCTCTCCTGTCTTGAGTGCGCCTCCTCCGACGCATGAGATAAACTGTACACCGTTTAGTGGAACGATAGCAACGGTTCCTGTGCCCGCTGCCTCTAGTGCTTGGTCCTCTCCTCTTGAGGACTCAGCAACGGTCACGCCTATTGGCTTGTCCGTTACACTTGCTGTTACCATTATACCGCTTGCGTCGTACTTCACCAGAAGACCTTTTGCTGCAAAGGTATTCTGTATATCTGCACATCGTACTGGGTCCATTCCGCTATATGCTGCCATTTCAAATCATCTCCTTTAGTGTCTCAAACCGAGGAGCAGCCATCCTTGACTTCTCATCGGTTGCGAGTGTTTGGTTCCATGCTGATGCCCATGCGTTCCATGCCTTAGCATAAACGCGCTCATCATTCTTGACGACTCTTCCGTTTAGGTAGTTCTCGACTACTGGTGCGTCCTCGGAAGCCTCTACTGGTGTAGTAACGGGCTTCTCGACTGACTCCACGGGGGTCATCTCGACTGGGGTTGGCTCTGGGTGAGCGGCCTCCCAAGAAGCGATAAGAGTCTCAAGGGTTGGTGTCGAAAGGTCCTCATGACCGGACATACCGAGTTCGGTAGCCTTGTTCACAAGTTCTGTTCTCTCGTCTTCAACTCTCTGAGCCTCTACTGCTTCGTATTCTGCAATTCGGCTGTTAGCGAGAATAAGTTCTGCCTTTGCAGACTCCATCTCGGCTTCATAATTTATTTCGGTTGTATCTTCGGTCATAGCAATCACCGTTGGTTGATTATCGTCAGCCATTGACTGACCTATAAACATTTGTGATTCCTCACTAGCCGTAGGAAGTTCTTCCTCTATGGTCTTTTTCTCCGCTCTTTCTACGTTTGCACGCTCATAGGCAGGTTTTCTGACTAATGCAAGGTGGTCAAAAGTGAAATCTTCTCCAAAAGTTAGTCCGTCTTCTGACGCCTCGATTGGTACGCCGGAACCGCCTATACTGACCCCGTAATCCTCTTGCATCCATATTCCTTCATCAAAACTAGCAAAGAGTTCTTCTCTTGTAACGTGTGCGACATAGCGCACTTCGTATCCTGTTGGTGTGGTAAAGAAGGAAGCGCCTAGTATATATCCTACATTGGACTCTTCCATACCCCCATCAGTATTACGTGTGAAGCCCGACCCGCTTTCATCTGCTTTCGGGTGTAATAGCGTTAAGTCTGAGCCTTCCATCTGTTGTACGACGGACTTCGCTCCCTCCGGGGTAAGGGACCAACTATTCTTATTCATCCCTTCGTGGAAAGCCACTCCACTAATCTCTATGATTGTTTTACCGGTTTCTGCGCTAACTATCGCTTTAGTATCATATGAATCTAAATCAAGAGTAACTGCTACCTTCCTGCATTCCCCATCTATCAATTCTTCGTCGGGTGCGCATACAGAAGCGCATACTTCCTCCTCTAGTACTGGGGGCACGTTTTCTTCCTCACGTTGGGCCTCATAATCTTTATAGCAACCACAAGGGCACTTACTCATACCCCTATTGAGAAACAGATTGTTTTATTAATATTCTACTTATTCTTCAACATCAAATCTAATTGCGTCTTAATTTCAGCGAGTTGCACCTTAATATCCTGCATATCTTCCTTGTTCTTAACGTGATGTGCGCCAAACTCATTCTTCACTTCGTAAAGAGCGAACACCATGAAGCGGTATAGGGCATAGATAGAGCCTAACAGTAATACCAACGGGAGTCCGTAATCCTCAACCATAGATAGAGTCGAAAGTGCATCAGACATTACATCACCACTATATCGAACCAATCCGTGCCGATAATATATTTATCATTGAATTTAAAAGTGGAAAATATATCATATCTGCCTTCGGGAACAGCAAATGTTATATTCACATAATCCCAATTCTGATAATAGGTTTCATAGGTGTGTTCCTCTTGAATACCCGACCAATTACCTGTATCATTATGGTAAAAGGTCCAAATCAAGGTTAAGTTGTGTGGCGCATCATCACAAGTAAGGTCGGCATCCCAATGCAAGGTTATGTTACCGGTAGTATTATTGTATTCATGGTAAGCATCCCACATCTGAGGGGCGCAATCCTCTTCAATAGTTTCATTAGTAGTCTGATTAGTCGTGTTATTGTTATCTGAGGGTATTACAACCGTTGAATTATTTTGGGGCGTAGGCGGCGGGTCATCAGGTTCATCAGAACCGTCACGACAGTTCTTGTATCCGTCATTTACTAGAGAGTTCTGTATGATTGAGCCGTCACCACACTCAAAGTCGTCGCCAAACTCCCAGTCATCATCAGTAACCCACTCATCATCACCATTACCAAAGGGCGTAAGGTCAAGAATACCTACTGCCTCCATTCCGGGCATAACTAGGGCCACGATTGAAGCAAGAGTAATCATCAGTGAACGTATTTCCTGTGCCCTATCGTTTATCGTCTCAATAATAGAGTCTGCCTCTTCTGCCGTCAATGTGATTACCCTATTCAATTTTACACACACCGTGTTAGTTAATTATTACCCCGGCGACCCTCAAAACAAACACCCAAGCAGGGTGTCCGTCATATTGCATACTCACTCAACATCCGATAAAGGACAGTCAGCGCATATACCCATCGTACAGAAAGAACAGAAAACGCTTAGATTCATTAAGCATCAACCCCGTCAGTAAACCCAGTTTGAGTCTTTAGATTAATATAACATTGTTTTAGTAGGTTGTGTTGGTCTGCCTCATCTGTTACATCAAGGTTAAAAGTATGATGAAACGCACCTATAGGTGTTTTATCTGCGGTATATTTTGAGACATCTACATAAACTAAACCACTGTATGAAATAACAAATGATTTATTGCCTTCTCCATCATAGGACTTATCCATCCTAAACTCTTTTATTACTGCGTGTGCGGTGCTAAAAGATACACCAATTTTTGTATCTATGTTAATTGTAAGGGCCATAATTACTCGCCCTTACCTTTTGTAACCTTAAACGCTTCCATATCTAGGTTGTGTTGTTTTTGCATTTTTTCCATCTCTAAGTCATGCTTTAGTTTATATTCCTCAAGCATCCTAGTATGTGTATCAACTGCTTCTGTAGAAGCAACATCAGCACTTAGCCTATCGGGCAATACTGCGATTTTAGCACTTTCTTTACCCTTGAACAGGTCTAGGACGCTAGTAATGATGAGAAGCGCGGGACCACCGAGAAGACCGATAACTGTAAGTTGTGAGTCTGATATATCCCTTTGCTCTACGATACTGAAATAGGATGCAGTAGCAGCGATAACAACCCATGCCATAACAACACCCATACCGAAGGTTAACATCAATGCTTCGTTAGGATTGCTCATTTTGGTCCTACTCATATCCTTCCCACCTTTGGTGTGTTTAATAAATGTTCTAGCGGTTTCCTTGCGGTGCAAATAAAGAGATAGGAAAATCAACATCAAAAGAAGGGAGCCGAAAATCTGCTCATACGTCACAATCATTCTTGTGTTTCAACTCCGGGCTGTGAGTTTTCTCTAGGCAACTCACCCTCATTACTATTACCCAAAGATACCCTTTCTTCCCCTTCCTTTCCTATTGTTGCCAAGTTTAGCATCTCTAGGCTTTGGTTCAATGTTAGAATACCGGCGTTGTATCCCATGACGGTTCTTTGCATTACGTTTAGTGGGGTTTCGCTATCCATGGCCTCAAAGGCAATAGTAGGAAGGTCTTGCTTGCGGTACTCTATACCTAGAAGGTCTAGGTGTGTCATAAACACCCGCGTAGCGGCCTCTCCTAGAATACGGTGCATACGGGAAATAGCCTGTACGGCCCAAAGGTTCGCGTTGTATGTCGCGGCGAAGGTTGACCCTCTCTCCTGTCCTGCTGCTACTCTCGGTACTTGCAGAACGGCGGCTATGTCGCCGTTTATTGTATCTAGGAAGTCTGTGTTGTTGGGTACGCTGTTACCCACATCAACGTGGTGTAACTCGACGTAGTGAGGCAAAACTGGTATTTGGTCGCCGCGCAGTCCCTCAAACAGGGATATTACTTCGTCCATGATGTGCTGTAAGCGCTGGTTTTGCTCCGCTGGGTCTTGGATATGCTCGATAGCGGACTTATCAATGGTGATAAACTGCTTAGTCATCGAGTCTTCAAGACTTATGCGGTTATTCATACTGTTGTACTTCATTCGTATGGGCTGCTTTAGTGATGTGAACCTTGACGCACCCCACACACCGTAGGTTCTGCGTAGTTTGTTATCAGTGAACCAGTTACTTCGGTAGTCAATGCGT
>Ga0181420_1000671_pt1 | contig 13498 bp, 14 predicted proteins | sample 43SPOviralmetaG_FD_130145 | JGI IMG/M metagenome (GOLD analysis project Ga0181420, IMG submission 130145) | Marine viral communities from the oligotrophic San Pedro Time Series (SPOT) site, San Pedro Channel, CA, USA - 43 SPOT_SRF_2013-05-22 | ecosystem: Environmental > Aquatic > Marine > Strait... | reverse complement strand
TGAAGCAGCAGTATTAAGAGCGTATTTAATAGTTGTTTTAAGAACCATTTGTTTTAATACTCCAAACGCTGGTATTTCAACTTGACAATTTTGCGAAAACGCAGGTGAATTAATAGGCGTCCGCACAAACTTTTCGGTGAATTTGTTAATTCCGGATTGTTTCATATCATATATATAGGAACTTTGGTCCGATCCACCAGATGATGTTGATGAAGCGTATAAAGAAGAAGATTGATTTGAGAGAAGTGCAATTTCAGCCATTTTATATACTATGAAAAGATAATAATATTATTCAAACGAATTTTTGTTTTAGGTAGGGAAAGTAGCATAGGAGGGGTATTTGGTTTTGGAATAGAGAACAGTAAATTATCAGTGTTCTCTAATCGTAAAGTGAAATAGGGATCTATCCTCCTTTCCCTACCTAAAAGTTCTCCATACTATGAGAACTAAATTTGCGTTGTTTAATTGTTTTATATCTTAACTTGTATTTGCCTTTGTAATGTTCTAAATTCTGTGAGATAGAACTATTATCAACTCTAAATATTTTTACATTAGAATGTTTTAAATTACTAAATACCCTATCCATTTCATCATTAATTGGAACTACTGGTTCATATATATAAAATGGAATTGAATGATAATGCGATGCTAATGATAATCCTAACCGTCCTCCTAATGAAAATCCCACAACAGATACTTTCTTATTTGTTCTTTTACCTTCAATTAATGCCTGTTCTATTTTGTTATATGATTGCGTATATCTCGGCGTTGTGTATAAATCAGTTGAACCAGCAGCATTTTCTAAATTAGCTTCATAGTCAGGAGGAACTATATCTCCCTTTTTTCTTTCCGTATTTACAAAATCACTACCTTTCAATACAACTATTATATCATTCTTCTTTCTAAATATTTTTGCAACTTCAGGCGATTTCTCTCTTTCCATCTGTTTCATAGCGTCTAAAATATTGTTTTCTTTTTTACTTGGTATTCTATTTGTTTGTCTAAATCTAACAATTCCTATTCCAAATGTCTGTTCTAAAAAATCGTCAGCATTATTACTACCACCCATGTCTTGAGTTCCCCTTGAATGTATGGCGGTTAATTCTAATAAACCTAAAAACAAACCTTGATTATTTAATGCCTCCCATACAACATTATCACCTGATGCTATTTGAGTTGCAAATAAATGTAATACCCTTGATGTACTTAAACCATTCATTAATCCAACTAAATCTATATTCTGTCCTTGGAATTTCCTTACAGCATCGTAATAACCACTATCAAAATATTCCCTGAATTCCTTTCTTATGTAGTCCCTGAAATTATTAATGATCTGTTTTTCATCGTCAAATAATGGCTGTTTGTTATCTATGTTTCTTATAAACGCTGTTATTAATTGTTGAGGTATTGCTTCTAAAACATCAACAGCATAAGCAGCAACATCTTTATCCAATCCTAAAACATCTTTGAATATCTTTTTTAATGCTCGTTCTAATATGTAATCTTTAAACATTCCATGATATGAACTTACTTCCAAATCTCTTTGATGATATGCTTTGTAAAATACACACGCTAATATTATATATGGTATGACTGCTTTGTTTTTTATAAACCTTACTTCTTCACTCATTTCTTGGTTTAAAATCATTCTGTTTGTTCCTTCTTTTTGAGTAGCACCATTTGCCTCCGCTACTAAATATTGTTTTGCCTTATCAACTAAACTATCACCTTCTATGCTTTTTGTTATATAAGTATCTATGCCTCTAAACAATTTAATATCTCTTAACTTTTGAGAATTTGCTAATTGACTTTCTGCTTCAAAAGTATTTGTTCCTTCCATTTTATCTAATCCTTCCTTTATGTAATTCATAGCACCACCAACTAATGCTGCTCTTGGATTAGACATAAAAGCATTTGCAAAACCTATTCTATCCATAGCTGTTTTTGCATCATTTCCCATTACTCTCGGTATTATATTTCCAGCAGTCCAACTTGTCGCTTTTAAATGTCTTCTATTATCACCCTTTAATAAATACCTCGTCATTACATCACTCATAGCATCAATTACCTTTGTCATAATCTTTCCTTTCATATTTGCTTTACCTTGATAAGTCGGTCTATCTTCACTATCGCCTGGACCTGATTGAAGCGTTTGCCCCATATCCATACCTGTTGTTTCCGCCTCTGTTTGGTTTTGATTAGCATCATGCTTATTATCAGTATTAGTATCATTTGGAGTTGTAGTATCAGCACTCGGTGTTGGTAATGAATCAGTATTAGTATTACCCCAATCAGCAGGTCTTGGTGTTTCCCTACCCATTGGTCTTTCTATTTGGTCTTCACTCGGTGTTCCATTATTACTATCATTTGGACCTTGTGGTTCTTCTGGAGCAAAAGCACCAGTTTGATTATTATAGTCATTTAAATTATCCTCATTAACATCAGGTCTTGGAATTAATGGTTCTCCTGTTATTCCTTGGAATTGTCCGCCATCAGCACTTTCACTTGTAGAAGGATTATTGGCTGTTCTCGGCACTAATGGTTCAGCAGTCATTCCACCTAAACCACTACCAAAATCACTCATACTACCACCCATTCTTAATCGCCTTTCATTTAAGTCTGGTTTATATCGTAATTCTTCATCGGTTAAATCTCTACGACGCCTACTCATTTATATATATCACATATTTTAAAAATAACTATTAAAATCGTAATTGAAATACAATATAACAGATTGAACTCTTGATTCTCCAAATATATCATTTGCCGCATTACCACTAACAATACCAGCAGAATTTACTAAAACAGGTGTTCCAGTAGGCATAGGAACTAAACCACCATCATCATCATATTTTAATATCTCAACAACTATTTCATTATGAATTGTTTTACCTATATTGAACTCAATACCATTCATTCCCATTTGAATGGTATTAAGACTATCACTTAAAGCCAATGGAATACCTGTTGAATATGGATTTGAATTTGCAATTATTTTACCATTTGAATCTGTTTTTTGAGGTGTTGCTACATGAATTTGAGATGTACCAACAACATCTAAATTACATACTAATTGATTTGGAATGATATGACCTTGAAATCCAGCAGCAGCAGTTATACCTATTTGGGTTGCTCTACTTACACCATTTAAAGATACAGCATAACCTACCATTTTTAGTTTTTGAATATTAATACCACCTGTTATTCTAACACGACATTTATTTCCAGTTTCCGCATTATACCTTGCTGAAATAGCAAATAGAACCATTTTATATACATTACATATATTATAATTTTATTTAGGTAGGGAAAGTAGGATAGAGGGGGGTTTTGGTTTTGGATTAGAGAACAGTAAATTATCAGTGTTCTCTAATTGTAAAGTGAAATAGGGGTCTATGCTACTTTGCCTACCTAAAATTTAAAGTGATATTCTTCTTATTGTTTTAGCTGTTGTTCTTGTTTTAAATATACTATCTTGTCCTACTGGATTTGGGTTTTGTTTTAATAGATTTGTAAATAATAGATTTGGATTAATTCTACTCTTTCTCATTTTGAATTGTGTTTCTTTTACATTCATTCTTGGTCTTGTATCTAATCTTGTTGCTTTGCGTTGTGGTCTTGGTGCTGATGCTCGTGCTACTCTTACCCTTTGAACTCCTTGACCTCCAGCAGGAATACGCTCTGTTCTTTCACCGGCGCGTAAAGTTTGCCCTGTTGGTCGTCTTGTATAACCAACATCTCTTCCTAATCCTGTTAATCTTCTACGAAATTCATCATCATCACTACTGCTTTCAGCAGAGGCAAAACCTTGCGAAGTTGCTGAAGTTGCTGAACCTACTGAAGCAGCTCTTGCTCTACCACCAGGAACACCAACAGATGTTGGACGCTGTCTTCCACGACTTGATTGCGAACTTGCTGAACCTCCAATAATTGGAGCAGCAGGAGGTGGCGGTGGTGGTGGTTGTCCTCCTTGTCCTGCTACGAGAGGTTGTGCTTGATTAAGGAAATTGGCGAATACTTGTGGATTTGCAAATTGAGTAATTAAACCCATTTGTTGCCCTGTTCCTGTTGTTGCTGTGGCTGTTTGAGAACCACTAAATCCAATATCGTCTAATGCGTCAGGTAATTGTGTTAATGCTTTTTTCCATTGACGATCTAATGAATATTTCTCTTTTGCTAAAAATATAAAGGTTCTAATTTCTAATGCTTCTTCTTCATCACTTGTTTTTGGTTTCATGATTTCAATAGTATATCCCCACATCTTTAACGCTTCCATTAAACCTTCTTTAATATTTTGATTACTTGCTTTTACTAATGTTTTTGAATAAGTAAAATCTCTGTCTTCTTGAATAGCAAACATAGAAACTTGTTTATCATAACCATATTTTGAAACATCTAAATTATCATCTGTTTTTGTTCCACTATCACTTTTTTCTTGTTCTTGTACTTGTAATGATATATTTTCGCTTCTATCTTCTTGAGTCATACCTTCTTGTTGTTCTCCTTCTGCTAATACAGCATTTGACGGTGGTGGCGGTGGTTGTGATACATTTCTTAAACCTGCTTGTCTTAATGCTTCTGCCTCTGCGTCATCTACCGCTTGTTGTGCTGGATTTACTCTTACTCTCATATTAGCTGCTCCAATTGGAACTGGTGGTGGTGGCGGTGGTTGAGGAATTACTGGACCTGCTGGACCTGCTAGAGAAGGAACTGGTCGTGCTGGAACTCCACCGCCAAATAATCCTGGTGGGACATTTGTTGGTGATGGTGGTAATGGTGTTTTTAATGGTGCTGCCGAACCTGCTCCTGTTCCTACTATATTTACTGATGTTGGAGGAACTGCTGCTGATGCTGCCGCACTATCAGGGGCAGAATATTCACTATCATCACTGCTACCACCTCCACTTGATACCTGTCGTGCTATTTTTTGATTTTCTGTATCTACCAATTGTCTTAATTTGGCTGCGTCTGTTGATTTTAAATTTGGTTTTAAATTACCAGCACCATCTAAATATTTTTTCATTATACCGTCGCTTAAATTTCTATAAGCACCACTTCCTAATACTTTTTTTATAGACTCTAAATCTGCTTGTAATTGTTGTGCTTCTTCTGCTGTTATAGTTCCTTTTGTTGTTGCTTTACCTGCTGCCCTTGCTCCTCTTAATGCTGCCCTTGCTTTCTTTTTTGCTTTTTTTGCGACTGTTTTTGCTGCTGTTGCTTCTGCCTGTGCTGATTTTGTTTCTGCTTTTGCTCCTGCTAATGCTTTATTCGCTTTTCCTTCGTTGAATGCTTTTCCGTGATAATCTTGTAATCTTTTAAAATTTTGTTTCCCAGTAAATTCATTTTCCTTACTCCACCCCACCGCTCCAATTTCAGTCATTTCATCTCTATCTCTTTTGTTTTCCATTATTACCGCATCTGCATATTGTTCTGGTGTGTTCCTTAAATTTGCTCCGTCTGTTTGAAAAAAATCAAGAAACTCTCTTTCATCACCATCATTATCCTTTACGCTCATATGGTTAGGAATCCAATCTCTTCTTAAAAAAGATTCATACGCCGCATCATCAGCAGGACCTTTATTTAGTCCGTGGTCGTTAATCCAATTTATTACTGGGGCGATGTTTTGTTTCCTAAATGAACTTTCATTCATGCTGTTTTTGTAGATGTATGCTCCACCACTCTTCAATTGTTTTATACGCATTAATGGTAGCACATATCCATCATAAACAAAGCCCCTATTATTTCTTCCTTTTGCAGCGACTAAACTCATTTCTTATAAATTACCATTATATAAAAAAAAATTCATTTTTTACTATACTTATTATAGATCGTTAAAAGAGAATGGAATATACCATTTGTATCGTGTAATAGAGATGTCTTTGGTTTTATGGTTATACCATTACCCTCTAAATCTAAATCCAATATCTCTCCTTTTGATTTCAGTTTCTCTGTTAAGAATGGTAATACTTCACTTACAAAGAATAAGGCAGATAACACAATAGTTGTATATTTATAACCAATAGATGTAGCAATATCATTTATAAACATATCAGTAATATTACCTGTTGAATTCATTATATACATTAAACAGATTATATTTTAGGTAGGGAAAGTAGGATAAGGGTGGTATTTGAAATTGGAATAGAGAACAGTAAATTATCAGTGTTCTCTAATCGTAAAGTGAAATAGGGGTCTATGCTACTTTCCCTACCTATGATAAACCAAATCGTTTTTTATATGCTGATATATTTGAACTACGAGATGTAGAATTACCCCATAAAATATGCCTTGATAAAGCACCAGCAGTCATATATGCTGAATGATTTTCTTTACTATTTGTATGGCGTTTAATATATCTTGCTCTTTGTTCTTTATTCTTTGTAATGGTGTAATCGTCCATTCCAGCAGCACCAAAATGGGTTGTCTTCTTCTTCTTCATTTTACCATCTTTACCCTTCTCGTAAAATATAGCCATTAGTTTCTTCTTTGCATTTGTTGATTTACTAATTACCATTTTCATTATACTAAATAGAGAGAAATTAATTACCAACCATCTTTTTGGCTTTGTTGTGAGCTTTTGTAAAACTCATTCCTGCCTTAATATCTTTCTTCATCATTCTTATATGATTCGCACTATGATGCTTTGCGTGTTCTTTGAGTTTATCATTCATGTTTGGTTTTTTCTTACTTGGTTTCTTATTGGCTGTTTTCTTTTTGGTTGTCTTGGGTTTGGTTGTCTTGGGTTTGCTATAATACATTATACATATTGACTACTTTTTATATTTCTTGACCGACCCTGTTCGTTTTTTCTCTTTTACGGCAGATGATATTTGTTTCTTACTTAACTCCTTAAATGTGGTTGGTGTCTTTTTACTTATTCGTTTGGTAGGTCTAAACACCACTCCGCCTTCAGCATAAGTTTTCTTACCCTTCTCGGTCCGCCATTCTTCTTTCATCCAACGCGAAAGACCTTTTTTAGTCTTTGTTCCTGTGTAAGGTTCTTTACTACCATATTTCTTTTTAAATGCTGCTTTGTATTGTTTAACAAACTGACCGCTTCTATATGCTGAATGCTTTGGGTTTTTAGCAATAACCGCTTTTTTAATTCTATTATACATAGCACTATCTACTGGTTTATTTACCATTATACTAAATAGAGAGAAATTAATCATTCAGGTTGTTGAACTATATTTGCGTTGCCTCCACTATTCATTATTTCGCCTTCTATTATAGAACGGAATTCAGTCTGTTGTGAGTTTAATTGTTTAAATACACTATCCCTTTTAATTTGTGAAGCATTATATCCAGTATAAGAGAAACCACCTTGAAAAGCACCACTATCTTTACCAGCATTCCAACCTCCACGATTGCTTTTAGTCTTCTCAACAAATTTAACCTCTGCTTTTGCTTTATTGATATTAAGCGATGTTTCAAGTCCAGCAATTTCCGCACCTTCTGTTGTGCGTTGTTCTTGTTTGGCTAATTCATCTCTATTTATCTTTAATGTTTTGGGTTTTCTCATTTTGTACTTAATCTTAACTGTTTCATCTTTGGAAAAGTAATCTTCACTATCATGCTTATATAGACCCTTTGCATTATTACCACCCATATAATTCAAAAGGCGAAATTTGTTATTATGGTTAAATCCTCGTTTCTTTTTGACATTTTGATTAAAGTCATTAAATGCTCCGCTGTGTTCTACTGCTACATTATAAGGTTTGAAACTTTGCGGAACTGGTATTGATGAAGACCTTGTTAATGATGGTGCTAATTTCTCCCATTCATCGTATGCTGATTTATAATTATCGTTCTCCGTATATATTGATTGCTTTTTCATTTTGCGGATTCTCTTCTGTTTTGCGTAAGATGTCATCGCTATATATAGATATACGAAAATTTAATCCCATCGTGTTCTTTTTCTTTATCTCTTCCGCTATTCTTAAATCGTCCTTTTGTTTTTTGCGTTTGGAATTCTTAATTTTCTTTAATGATTTGCTTTTCCATTTACGAATAGGGAAAGGTGCTATATATTGACTTACATAATCATTAATTGAAATTACACCGCTTTTATAACCCTCTACGACTAAAGTATTAAATGGCTTTGAATAAACACTATCATATATATTCTGTGCTTCGGTATTAGATTTACACAGACCGAGGTATTCATTCCTAATAGTTTTGCAATCATCGTTTGACTTTGCTGGGAATAGAAAAGAAAGACTACAATTGGTCCTCAATGTGCGAGAACATAAAACTCTGTTTTGGATAGACACCAGCACCGAGAATGAAAAATGTCTGGCAACACATGATAAGAAGTCTAACTCCTCGTTATATTTAACATTCTTACGCTTTCCATTTGCTCCCATAGAAGTCATACCAGCAATATCATCAAATATTAATAGAACAGGAGATTTACTCATACTCTCTTTACGAAGTTTAATTATCTGTTTCAAAGGATCTAATGTATCGTATATGGTTTCTTCACGCATAAAACTCCATGTTTCTTTATAGTTCATTTTCCCTGTAGCACTAAATAAAAATATATGGTCGTATTTGAATTTGCGGTCAAGTTCAAAAATCAATTCATTCATAAGTATATTTTTACCTGAATGTCTTTGACCTATTAAAAGACACATAGGGTGATGGGTTAATGATTGAATACCTTTATTCATATTGAATTGATTTAAATCTTTTGATGGTTTATCGCTTATTAAAGACTTGTCGTCATACTTTACTTTTGATGATTTCTCTCTTTTTGTCTTACTGCGTGTCTTCATTATATATAATATAGTATAATATATAAATGGAATATCTCAAAGAACTATATGCTTGTAATATTGACGAAGACTATATATGGTGTAAATGTCCTTTTACTAAACTAACTCATCAATTCAAAAACCAAAGCCATACATTACTAAACAGCGAGAATGAATTGTTTATTGAAGAAGAATGTAATTGTGCGTGTGGTAATTCAGTTGTAGTGAATGTTGGCGATTTTACAAACCGCATATCCCTACAATTGAATAAAAAAAAAACTAATTACATAATCAAAAAGAAATCACGCAATAGATTAAAACTTCTAAAACAATTGGAAATAGAAGGCAGGAGAACGATTAGGGAAAGTAGGGAAACACCAACTTCACAACCCAATCCTTATATATGTAGTTTTGCATAGTTCTCAAATCCAAATCTCAAAACACCCTCTATGCTACTTTCCCTACCTAAAAACCAAAATCAATTTCCTTTTCAACTTTCTTTGTTTTCCACATACTCATATCTAATTGAATAATATTTCCATTTGCTAATTCTTGGAGCATATCACGAGGTTTAAAAACGAAGTAAGCAGCACCTCCTTTTGTTTTTTTTTCAATCTTGCAAGGCAAACCATAAATACCATTTACAAATGATTTACAATTCTTAATACCAACCCAGGTAGCATCTCCCCTATATCTCTCATACCAAGACTCATAGTATTTACGCAAATCAGTTGCTTTAATAGTTTGAAACTGATAAAAGGCGTCTTTCTCATAATATTGTTGAATTTCGCAATTATTTTCATCATCACTATCAATATCAAAATTGGGAACACTATTATTATCAAATGAACCACTAATAATGTAATCACGAATCATTAATGCTAATGGGTCAATAAAGTAAGAAGCCAATTTATTATATGCTGGTGTTCTCGTCATTTCTGTTTGTGCCTTTTGGAAATCAAAATCTTCAACAGGTAATTGCATAAAGTATAAGTATAGTTGTTGAACGAACTCATCTGTATTCCAAACATTATTATGAAGATATTTCCAACCAGTTGTTTTTTTACCATCAATAACTCTTTCTTTTTTTAATTGTTTGTTAGCACCATCGCTCTCACAAACAATCCAACGACGCTCACCAGTCATTACATCAAGAGGAATAGGCATTTTACCATTTGTTGTTAATACTAATAAAGCGTAAATGACTTGCTCTACAGGGCGAATGTATTTCATGTTGAATACTTTGGTATTCTCACTAATGAGTGATTTCAAAACATCTCCCATATTTTTCGTTTCGTTAAAATTCACTTCATTAATATTCACAAGAATCTTATTCATTAAACCTTCGCTATGTGTTCCTACAATGTCTTTAATATTGGCTGTTGTAATGTAATGGGTTTTAGAAATGATTTTTGAAATTTGATATAATACCGTATTCTTACCACTTCCTTGATGACCCTTAATTAGAATTGCAAAAGGTAGTTTTCTTGATGGATACTTAATTGTATGAGCCATAATGTATTCAAATACTTTTCGTTCTTCTAAACCACCTAAAAGATGTGTTAAAACTTCTCTGTAAGCAAAAAGAACCCCACCTTTTTCAATTGATTTTGGATTGTATTTAATACCTTTCTTAAAGCATACAGGGTTGTATCCTGTAAATGTATTTAGAATTTCTTTATCAAAACTAAAATTCTTACAACTATTGAAGGGAACGAAATCCATTCGTTCATATACCTTCTTGTATCTATCTTCAATATAATCATTAATGAATGGAAATTTCTTTGTTGTACCAAATTTAGTTGTTTCAATACGAGAACAGATATGTTTGTATTGTTCGCGTATTTTTGCTTCAGGCAAATAATCAAAATGAAATGTATAAACCTTTTTCCCATCAAGCATACTTGGTATATAACCTTGCATAACATACATCGGTTGAGGCATCTTAACAAATGAATAAAACTTTTCAAAGTAATCCTTTAATTTATCATAATTACCATATAGACTATTGAAATAAGCATTATCAAATGTAAGTAATGATTCATCAGGGTGTTTTACTTCTTCTTTACCTTCATGGTTTAATTTATATATGTCGTTTAATAGTTCTATTCCTTCTTTTGGTTCTTTGATAGTCCAATTCACTTCCCAACCATTATCGCTACAAATTTGATTTAATAAAGATACATCTATTTTTTCAGGAAGTAAGAAGCCATCATAAGCATAGTCAAATCGTTTTGCTTTAATCTTCTTTTCGTTTATTAAAGTGCTTAATACAAGTTCTACGACTTCATTTTCTTTGTGTTGCAATATACGAGCAATAAAAGACCTTCTCGCTTTTTGTTTCTTCTTACATTTTAACAATACAGCATTATAGAATGGTTCATTATGTTTCATAAAATACTTTTCAAAGATCGTGCGGATTTGATTTTGGAATTTAGAAACCCAATCAATTAATCCATTTGCCTTTTTAGAACTATAATCAATAGAATACTCTTCTAAATAACTTTGAATATGACATTGATTAATAACAGCAATCATAAAGGTTTTAGAAACACTACGACCATTATTTATACCACCAAATAAATATTTAGCCATTTTCTTTAACAACTTCTCCCTTTTTTGACAATACGATTCTAATAGTTTGTATTCCTTTTTTGGTACTTTTGCCTTTCTAACAATATTAAGTAATATGGTAGGTTGAGCGTTTTCAATATCATAATCAAATAAGATTGTTTCATATTTAGGTTTATCATTAATATATGATGCTTTAACTTGTAATGCTTGTTTAACAGCACGAGGAAGATTAGATAATGAAACTCCTTTACTATAATATGCTCTTCCAATATCCTTTTGTTGTAATTTGAAATCACCGATATTCTTCATAACCATTTGTAAATGTTGTTTTCCTGTTAGAGTAGTCGCAGGGATATTATTCCTTTTACACCATTCCTCACTATCGGCATATTCTTTATCCCAACTACTCGTAAGTATTTGTTGAATAGTATTAACATCAATAGGGACACATGTTTTAGTTTGTTTCGCAAAGATAGAATTAGGATTAATGGATACTGTAAAATGCGAAGTCATTTTGTAAATATACTATAAGATACTCAATTTCTTTTAAATCAATTTTCTAAAACAATAAATAAATATCGGTTTTGAATTGTTTTTGAATTCCAAATATTGCTGTAAATAGCCAAATATACCCTAAATGGCGTTATTTAGGTAGGCAAAGTTAGACCAAATCCTCTACATAGTTAAAACTCAAATATAACAATTTAGACCATAATGGTATAAGTTTATAAGTATTTCTATATTAATTAAGACGATAAAAAATAGGTAGGTAGGGAAAGTAGCATAGAGGGTATATTTGAGATTCAAATGGAGAACAGTGAATTATGGGTGTTCTCTAATCCTAGAGTCAAAACCCCCTCTATCCTACTTTCCCTACCTAACCTACAAATTCTAAAATTAGGGATATAATTCAGTTCCTCCTTTTCCTAATTCAATAACTTAATTGTTTAACTATATTAAAGAAACGATAGTATCCTATTGTATATAAAACAAATGGCGAAACGAACCCTTAAAGAACGATTAGTATGTTTAAAACATTATAAGAACATGTTTAATGCTATTGAACCAAAATATAAAGATGAGTTTAATAAAGACAACGGTCATCTTAAAAGATTGTTATTAACAATTGCAAGTGAAATACCTTACATTGATAAAAGACCATATTCGCATAACATTATTGGAATGTCTTTGAGTATAATAGGTGAAAAGTTTAACGACAAAATTGTTTATCTTATTATTGAAAATACACCATTACAGGATAGGGGGTGGGGATATATATTAGAACAAGTATAAGTACTGAAACATATTAAAGAACCGCTTATATATTAGAATAACTAACAGAGATAATGACTTCTCAATCCTTATCAAAAGCAATGCAAAATTACCGCCAAACTAAAAAAGGCAAAGATGCGAATAAGCGGTGTTCTGCGAAATATTACAGAGCTAATAAAGATATGATTTTAGCAAAACAAAAAGAGCGAGTAATATGTCCTTTCTGCGATGGTGAATATAATTCGCAGTATTTCAAACGCAAACATTTAACTTGTTGTCCTTGTTTAACTTGAATATACAACACCAGAGATTATACGCTCGTTTTTGGTGATGAATTCAATTATTGTGGATAATGAAATGAAATGTTTTGTTTGTATAAAGTGGTTTCTATTAAACACATTTACTTTGTAGATGCCCTTTTTTTTAACGCCTAATGAGTTTATAATCATGCTTATATCCTCATTAGTCTTATTAACTGGAATATCATAACTTGATTTATCAGGATCAAATAATGTGATTTTCCATTTTTCTAATCGTTGTTTAGTAAGTAAGAAACTTTCTATATAACAACACCAACCCTTTCTTTTGTATATCATATAATCATAATGTATAAATGGTTGTGCTACTGCTACTATTGGTGCTGGTTCAGGAAGAACGAGGGGCGATATAGGTGCTGATGGTATTGGATTTTTATTCATCATTTTTATATTATAGGTATATATATTATAATGGCGAACGCTCATCATACATCTTTCATAAACCAAGAAGTTGTTTCTACTTCACAAAACAACGCTTTAAGCACTCGTTTAACAGCAGTTGAATCAACAAACAATACTCAACAAACAGCAATCAATCTTAATACTTCAAAAATTACAAGTCCTTTTACAGTTTCAGGT
>Ga0181420_1000668_pt1 | contig 13565 bp, 19 predicted proteins | sample 43SPOviralmetaG_FD_130145 | JGI IMG/M metagenome (GOLD analysis project Ga0181420, IMG submission 130145) | Marine viral communities from the oligotrophic San Pedro Time Series (SPOT) site, San Pedro Channel, CA, USA - 43 SPOT_SRF_2013-05-22 | ecosystem: Environmental > Aquatic > Marine > Strait... | reverse complement strand
TTGGTGCGCCGTATGGTTATGACTCTGCAAACGGCAATCTAGTGCTCGGCGGCAATAACGTATTTGGCAAAGCAATAGCGGCGGACAAGTTGTTCATAACGAAAGGAACAGCGTAATGAAAACTTTGGTAAAAAGCGGAGTATCTATTTATGTTTTCGCAGATAGCGAGGCTGTAAATATAACAACTACAAATATTGTTATTGGAAACCCAGAAACTCTAATTATTGGCGACTGTAATAGCAAAGACACTACACTGCATACTGGTGTTACACCGCCTAGTGATTGGGTGGGCCATAAATATTTATTTGATGGCGCAACATGGTCGGCTAATTCTGCGTGGGTTGATCCTGCAAACAAGTTAAGACCTGAAGAATCGGAGTAAAAAATATGTCAGGATACATAGGCACACAGCCAGTACCACAGGCTACGCAGAAGCGTCAGGCTTTTACTGCTACGGCAGGGCAGACCACCTTTGCTACAAGTGGGTACAGCGTAGGTTTTGTCGATGTATATATGAACGGCGTAAAACTAGCTGCTGCCGATTATACCGCGACCAACGGCTCTGACGTTGTGTTGGCTACCGCTGCTTTGGTTAATGACATTATAGAAACTGTATCGTTTACATCCTTTGTAGCTAGTGATGGGTTGGCCGTTGCAAACAATTTGTCGGATGTAGCAAGTGCATCTACATCAAGAACAAACTTGGGTATAACTTTACCAAATCTTGGAGTTACTAGTACGGCGGCTGAACTAAACACGTTAGATGCAGTGCCTCGCGGTTCTATTATTTATGGTAACAGCAGCGCAGCTACAGCAAGACTAAGCAAAGGCGCAACAGGCACAGTACTGACCGCTGGTGCTGATGACATTAGCTGGGTAGCAGCAAGCGGCGGTGGCGAACAGACATTCACTGCGTCAGGCGCAATAGCCAACGGAGATATTGTCGGACTCAATGGTGATGGAACTATTAGTGTGATGACAAAACTAGCAGGATCATTTGTCAATATTAATGCTGACGGTTTCATGTATTCAGCGTCAGTTGCATATGACTCTACAAACAATAAAATTGTTTATTTATATTTAGATGATGCTAATAATGACTATCCTATGGTAGCCATTGGCACTGTATCGGGTTCTTCAATTAGTTTTGGAACTCCAGTGCAAGTAGCAAGCACAGATGGCTATATCGGCCCGACAAGATGTATTTTTGATTCTAACGCAGGAAAATTTGTTGCCATTTACACTGTCTACGGCGGTAGCAACTCAGGCAGCGTAAAGTGCAAGGTGGGTACTGTTTCAGGAACGTCTTGTTCTTTCGGTTCTGAGGCCACGGTTCAAAGTGGAAATGCAAGTGGTGAATCTGAGTCTTATGACGCTTGTTATGATTCTGGCTCAGATAAAATTATTTTCTTCTACATAACAGGTACTAGAGCATACATAAATGTTGGAGATATTTCTGGGACCAGCATTACTTGGGGGTCGAGGGTTGACGTTGGCCCTGCCCAAGTTAGAGCGCCAAGAGTTACTTATGACAGTTCTGCAAATAAAGTTATTTGTACATATTTGGACGTTACCAATACTGATTACACCTGTTATTATAGAGTCTGCACTGTTTCAGGAACTTCCATAACCCTTGGAACTCAAGGAACAGTTGCTAATTCAACTTCTGGTGTAGCTGGTTACAGCTATATTGATATTGAATATTGTTCAGCTAGAAATAGACTGTTTGTTGCAGGTGAATTTCAAACCGTAGGTGATGTGATATACGTTGGAAGTTTATCTGGAACAACGATTACGTTTGGCACACCAATTACAAGCCCTATAGCCTTTAGTGGTGGGGGTTTCATCACTATGGTGGATTGTCCTGATATTAATGGGGTCGTGTTACAGTACAATTACTATTATAATAATACTTTTCTTAATTTAACGTGCGCCGCTGGCACAAACAATCCTCAAGCATTTTCTCCTAAACAAATTACAGGAGATTCCACAACAGGAACTGCCACTTATTATTATGGTTCAAGTTTGGCATATGACACCACTGCAAACAAAGTAATATTTGCGACTATCAATGATCAGGAGGATGATAACCCAACAGCAGTTGTATATGATCCACTTGTCCCTGACCGATGGGTCGGGCTTGCCGCTGAAGCAATATCCGATGGCGCAAGCGGAAAGGTTACCATTATTGGTGGTATAAACACAGGGCAGTCAGGATTAGTGTCAGGAGTTGAATATAAAGTATCCAACTCATCAGACACTTTAACCACTACAAGTGGAACAATCGTGGGAGTGGCACTTTCTTCATCCTCCGTCTATTTAACAAAGGCTGAAATATTATGAGTACAGCAGCAGAAGTTCGGGCAGAACGTGATAAACTATTGCAGGAATCAGATAATATGGCTCTTGCAGATCGTATAACCGAGGAATGGAAAATGTATCGGCATTTGTTAAGGATTGTCCCAGAGCAATCAGGTTTTCCAAGTGAAGTTCGTTGGCCTCGTAAGCCTGTTTAGGAGTAAGACATGACCAAAGCTAGAGACCTTGCAGGATTCGCGTCATCCTCTGTAACAACCACAGCTTCTGATGGCTTGGTTCTCAAGGGCGATGGTAGCACTACAGACGTTATTATAAAGAACGGTGCTAACGCTACAGTAGCATCAGTCGCAGATGGCACAGTAAACATTACTGCTGCGGGTTCTATAACAGCTACAGGTGCGTCTGTAGGTGCGTTGGCTAGAGGTTCTATACAAGTAGGCAACTCGTCAGGTGTGGCTGCAGCGTTGGCTAAAGGTGCTGCGGGAACAGTCCTAACATCTGATGGCACTGATTTATCATATGTTGCTGTTGCAACAGGTGAAACAATTACGTTCCCATCCGATTGGTCATCGCCAAGTGCTACGTTTACTACTAGCGGAACATGGTCAAAAGGAAGCCTGTCAGACGATGCCTATGTTTGGCTATACCTTCTAGGTGGCGGCGGTGGCGGCTCAATGCGTGAAAGTTCAAGCGGCACTGGAGTTGGTCAAGGTGGAAATGGTGGCGCGGCATTTCTTCTTTACGGACAGGCGGGAGTTTTAAACGGGACTGCATATACCATTGCTGCCGCAACAGCGGGTCGAACGTTGGCAATGGGCGGTCAAAGATACGCTTCAGTACCCGGTAACGTTTCAACTTTTACAATGCCATCATCTATAGGTGGCACAGTGTATACTACTGTAACGGGTTATGTTAATAGTACACCGGGCTATGTAAAACTTATATCAGCAGAAAGTGTAGTTGACATAATTCCTTTATCTGCGGCTTCTGATGACTTTGTCTTGTTTAATACGCCACCCTATGAATTTACGGACCTTGGAGTACCTAGTGGTATTAGAGCGGTATATGGTCTTGGGGAAAAAGCGTACAGCGGTGGGACTGATGGTGCTGAGGCTTGCATTTTTGGATCAGGCAACGGAGGCCGTATAATAAGTAATGGCACTTTAGGACTTCCGGGAAGTAGCCAATTTGCTGCTGCGGGTGGTGCTGCTGGTTCAACAGGGAGCGATGGTCCCTCTCCCGGCGGTGGCGGTGGTTGTGCAACAAGTGGTAGTGGTAATGGTGGTGCAGGTGCGGCTGGTAATTTGCGTCAGTACAATGTGTAGGAGATTGCTATGACTAAAGTTTGGTACAACAAAACCACAGGTAACGGCGCAGTCTTTGATGATGATGCAAGCCTCTCTGATTGGCCTGATTTTCAAGAAACAAAACCCTTACCAACAGCAGTTGAAGTTCGCGCAAAACGTGACGAACTATTAGCATCGTCTGACAGTATGGCACTAGCTGACAGGATTACAGACGCATGGCGCACCTATCGACAGGCACTGCGTGATGTGCCAGCGCAATCTGGGTTTCCCACAAATGTGACTTGGCCAACGGAGCCTAGCTAATGCCAGATATAGATGAGCGTGTTTCCGCGCTAGAAAGGGATGTTGTGGCTTTGCAGACAGAAGTACGAATACAATTTAAAGAGGTTTTTACTAGGATTAAACGTCTTGAAGCTGTACTTATAGCTACATCTGGTGCAACAATCATTATGCTGTTAACAATTCTTAGTCGTATGGGGTAAGCATGTGGTACACGTTTTTGTTCTTATACTATATATAGGCATAGGATCAGAACGTGCGGCAATAAGTACTGATTTATATTTTAAAAGATTAGATATATGTAATTGGTACGCTGAACACTTAGTTAGGCGCTTCGGGTATCCCGAAACAAGAGATTATGGTACAGCTTATTGTGTACCTAAATCAGTCAACCCTAACGAGGTAACAGTATATGATTGACCCTGTTACAGCTTTTGCAGCAGCTAACGCAGCGTTTAAAGGCGTAAAGATGTTAGTCGGTGCTGGCCGTGAGATGCAGGATGTTAGCAAGCAGCTTGGACAGTGGTATTGCGCCGTTGCGGATATAAGCAGGGCAGAAACTCAACGTAAAAACCCAACATGGTTGGATAAAAAGACGCATGGAACCGATAACATAGAGCAAGAAGCTATGGATATTGTGATCCGTAAGAAAACTTTGATAGAAAAAGAAAAAGAAATTAAGTTCATGCTGGACTATAGGTTTGGCTTGGGGACTTACGACGAGATGCTGGGTATGCGCCGTAAGATACGTGCTGAACGAGAAGAAACTGTATATAAAGCTATGGAAGCCAAACGCCAGATACAGAATAACATGGCTATAGGTGGATTAAGCTTGGGTATATTGTGTATGCTAGGGGGTGGTATGTATTTAATAATGTTGGCTACACAATGATAAATGCGTTAATACTGTCGATGACGCTTGCAGGAGTTGCTAATCCCACTCATGTGCAATGCCACCTGTGGAAAAGGTTTACAGATGGAAATGGGCAGAAAGTTTGTGTATACAGATTTACAGCGGGGTACGGTGGCTTGGGATACCACTACCCTACTAAAAACTTTTCTGAATGTCCCAAAGTATTTAGTTGTCTTTATGAGAGGAAGGACAAGCGACCTAGCTTGTCGGAAATATTAGATGGCCTGAAAGGGGGTTTCTAATGACTATGGAAAAGTTTTTGGCGTGGAAAATTATGCCGCGACTTATGATGTTGGTAATGACGATTATGTATATTCGTGTAATTGAGTGGTTTATGTCGTTACCGCAAGATGTTGTTAGTACGCAAGCTACTGCGCTGACTGCAACCGTAACCGGCGCTATGACAGGCGCGTTTGCTGTATGGTTAGGATCAGAAAAATGATAACGCTACTAGGCAGTTTATTAGGTTTTGGTAGTTCATTTCTGCCAGAGGTTCTTAATTATTTTAAAGCAAACCAAGCGCAAAAGCATCGTATAGAAATGATGCATATTGAAACAGAACTAGCGCAGAAACGGTCTGAGATGAAGCTGGTTGAGCTAGACAAACAAGCTGACATTGAAGAAACGAAAGGGTTGTATTTACATGACAGTTCTATCGACGCTGGAGGTTTTATCAACGCCTTACGTGGGTCCGTTCGGCCCGTTATCACTTATATGTTTTTTGCTCTATTCATTGCCACAAAAGTCGTAATCATGGTGAAGGTCACACAGGCTGGCGGCGATTGGATGCAAGCTGTTGACAAAATGTGGGACACAGAGACAGCCGGACTTATGAGCGCAGTCTTAGCATTTTGGTTTGGAAATCGTGCAATATCTAAATATGCGGGGAAATAAATATGAACTATAAAATGGAAACATTAAGGAGTTTGTATAGGGATGGAGACGATGGCCCTATGGAAGCTATACCCCACAAGCAACCTAGATCAAACAAAACTCCTGCAGCTAGTCCCCCGTCAACCCCTAGTCAAAATCCTAGCGTTTCTAGAAACAAAGTAAAAACCGGCAGAGGTAAAACAACAAAGCAAACATTTACTTCTGCAGAACGCGCTGAAATTTTAAGGAAGTCTAGGGAGCTTAGGGAAAAAAGTAACAGATGACTGCTAACACAGTAGTAGAACTACCTGTACTATCTGAGCTTGATAAACAGTTTGTAGCTTTAGAAACGCAGCAACAACAGATACAAGCCCAGAAAAAACTAATAGAGGAATATAAAAATGCAAAAAAATTGGGGTGAGTTTTTTAATATGTTAATTGCCCACGAAGGCGGTTTTACTGATGATGTGCATGATAGCGGAAATAAAAAAGGTGATGGTCACGGCAATCAAGGAAGTACAATGTTAGGTGTTACCGCTTACAACTGGGCTAAGTACACAGGCAAACCAGCACCAATAGATGTAATGAAAACCTTAACCGTTGACGATGTTATGCCGTTGTACAAATCAAATTATTGGGATGCGATTAAAGCGGACGATTTACCTAGCGGGGTTGATATTAGTTGTGCAGACCTTTGTGTAAACGCTGGCCCTAGGCAAGCTGCTAAGATACTGCAACGTGCTATTGGTTCTAAGCCAGATGGTAAGATTGGACCTAAATCTCTTGCAGCTGTAGCAGAACACGACCCAAAAGACATATTACATAAATACTACGATGGGCGAGAAAGTTTTTATAGATCGTTAAAAGATTATAAGCGTTATGGTAGGGGCTGGTCGCGTAGAAATAAAGAAACTTTAGAAAAGGCTATAGAACTAGTTGATAGCTAAAAGGACTAAATAATGGCTGGAGTAAAACTACAAAAGTTTTTTGGTAAAGCGCCAAAGATTGCACCCGAGTTGTTGCCTGACAATGGGGCGCAAGTAGCTACTAATATTAAACTTTATTCTGGCGATCTTATTCCGTACCCTACACCTGTTATTGTAGATAACACTCAACGTACCGGAACCATTAAACGATTACATGCTTTAAAAACTCCTGTTCCGACTACAACTACTAATTATACAGTGACAGTAGCATCTGGAACTAACTCCTATGGCACAGGTAATAAATTTTATTTAAACGGAGTTGTTAGCCCAACAATAAGTTTTGTAGCAGGCACTACATACGTATTTGACCAATCAGATGCTTCTAATGCCACTCATCCATTGAGGTTTAGCACTACAGCCAACGGCACACACGGGGGCGGAAACGAATATACTACAGGTGTAACTACGTTTGGAACTGCTGGTCAAGCCGGTGCGTATATTCAAATTACTATAGCTACCGGTGCGCCTACACTATACTACTATTGTATAAACCATAGTGGCATGGGCGGAACTGCCAGCATATTAAATACTAATGAATTAAACTGGTTATCGTGGCCCACAGATGTTGACATTGCTACGCCGTCAGGCTCGACAGATGCAGACGAGCAGCGGTTCTACTACACAGGAGATGGTGTACCAAAGGTAAGTACTTATGCTTTGGCAACAACTGGGTCTGAGCCGTACCCTGTAGACTACTATGATCTTGGGTTGCCTTTACCTACGGCTGTTCCTGCTGCTGCGGCTGCAAGTTTTACTACTAAAGCAACAACACATTTTGCACGAGATGCGAGTGGTGTAGTTACTCTTACAACTAGTGGAGCACATGGTTTAAAATCAGGAGCGATTGCAACAGTAACAGGATTTACTCATCTAGCAGGTACATATTCGCAAAGCGGTACAACTATAACTGTGACTATGGCTGCAGCGCATGGTCTGGAATCTGGCGCACAAGTTGTTCTTAGGTTTACCTCCGGTACTGCTAACAGCAGCGTTTATACAATGACTAAAACTTCTGCTACTGCGTTTACCGTAACGTCTACTACATCAGTATCTACATCAGGAAATGTAGAGTGGGATATGCGTTCTTTTAACGCTACTTCTATTGAAGTGAACGCGCCAACTACAACTACGTTGACATATACAAGCCCCGGTTTTCAAGTTACAAACACAGCTTTTACAGACGGTAAGATAGACTTAGCAGGAACAATACGATCACGGACATATGTATATACATGGTTTACGCCGTGGGAAGAAGAATCTATTGGGTCGGAGCCTTCTGATGCGTTGTTTATACGTGAAGGACAAATTGTAACTGTTACTAATTTACCTTCTGCAAAACCAACAGGTAAAAACTTTGTACGAGGAATACGTTTATATAGAACTGTTGTTGGGGTTACCACAGCTGATTACTTGCGCGTAGCTACCTTATGGTTTCCTACTACACTAGCCAATGTGCAAAGAACTAGTAACGTAGCTACAGTCACTTGTGCAGAGCCGCACAACTTTGCTGTCGGAGATTATTTTAAAATAACTAATTGTTCGGTAGCATCGTTTAATATTGACGGAGGTGTAGTTACAGATATACCTAGCGATTTAATTTTTACGTTTGCCCAAACTGCTTCGGATGTAGCGTCTACTAGTGCATCCGGTACTTTATACCACGATTCGTCTGAAAATCCCGGTACTGATACGGCAAGGTATTGGGGCGAATCTAATTACTCGTTTGTGGATGATTTTAGTATAGCTAGTCTTTCAGGTTTACTGTTGTCTACTACCTACACAGCACCTCCTCCAACTCTTGCTGGCCTTACAACAATGGCAACAGGTCAAAGCAATGTGTTAGCTGGTTTTGTAAACAACGAAGTTTATTTTTCAGAGCCAAATAAATTTCACGCTTGGCCTATAGCGTATAAAATATCTTTAGAAGATAAAGTAGTAGGGTTTGCTGCAATGTCTGGCAGGCTCATAGTTATGACAGATGCGTACTCGTATATTATAACTGGTAGCGATCCCGCCCTTTTAAGTGTGCAACGTGTAGACGCACGGTTTCCCTGCCTTAGTAAAAATAGCATTGTAAATACAGGCGTTGGCGTAGTGTACGCTACACACGATGGCCTTGCTTTATACAACACGACTACAGGTCCACAACTAGTTACTCAACAACTATACAATAGCGACACATGGAACGCTGATTTAGATCCGACTACACTCGTAGCTAATTTTTTTGAAGATTCGTACTTTGGCGGACATTCAGCAGGCGGTATAATATTTAGCAAATCTAGCGACGATAGGACCGGTGGATATTTTGTAGATACTACTTATCCGTTTACAGCATCTTGGCACGACAACATTACTAACACTATGTACTATGTAAACGGGACTAACGGAGATATTTTTGAATGGGACAATGCTAACCAACCGCTGTCTAACTATAATTGGAAATCTAAAGTTATTAAAACACCCACGCCTATAAATTTAGGTGCTGCAAGAGTAGTCGCGGATTATACAGCTAACACTACCTCTAATTGGGAATCAGTAACAGATAATTGGAACGATTCAATACTGCAATGGGATGGTGACAACGAGGTTACTTTTAAATTATACGTGGATAAAGTTTTGACATCTACCATACTTCTGTCAAATAGCGGCACGTTTAGGTTACCCGCAGGATATAAGACCGATACATTTGAGGTTGAGGTAGAAAGTGTTGTACGTGTAAGGTCTATACAACTAGCTGAAACGCCAATAGGATTAAGGAGTTTATAATGGCTACTAAATATTCAGCCATACCTGCCCTACCAGATGCCGGTGTAGATCAGTGGCAAGCGTTTATGCTAGACTCAATAAAAGAAAATATAGAACTTTTAACGGGAACCCGAGGAGAAGCCGGTCAAGACAGTAAAGCTATAACTAAAGCTCAGTTAACTGTGAACTCACCGCCTGCTCAAGAAATGACAAATGTTAACGCCGCTGGTGCGGGTACAGCTGTTATAACAGGGTTTACTATTAACGGTAATGCCGTAACCATAACCGGACAAGCAAGCGTTCCAGTATTGGATGATTACAATTTGTTAGTATTAAATGTACAACAGCTGGCAAATGATGTAGCTGGGTTAAGAGCTACAGTAGAAATTTTAATCGCGCAACTAAAAGGCTAACCCAATGGCTCAACAACCTGTAAATACAAATTCTCTTGATTTACCTCCGCTGTTGCAGGGTATTCTAAAAACACCGACAGTTCCTCAGAACACACCCCCTATGCCTATGCAGGCTCCCGCACCTATGCAGAACCCTATGCCCATGCAATCATTAAAGTATGGGGGCGAAGTTAAAAAACCTATGTACTCATATCAAGCTGGTGGGCAAGTTGGACCGGCAGGACAGCCTGTAGGTTTGCAGTCTGACATGCAGCAACAAGGTGATAGTCCTTCGCAACCTATGAACCCTGAAATGATGGAGATGCAAGTTCAGGAGTTTATGACCCGCAATCCCCAGCAAGTACAACAAATTAGAAACGCTGTAATGGAAGCTGTTCAAACCGGCGAGTTATCCATACAAGAATTAAATCAACTAGGTCAGCTAGCAACCGCTGCAATGCGTAACCCTTCTATGTATCCGCAGATTAGACAATTTATTATACAGCAAGGTATTGCTACTGAGCAAGATATACCACCGCAGTATGATGAAGGATTGATTTTTTCTGTTATACTAGCGTCTCAAGCTGCCCAAGGTGGAAGCGATATGATGACGGCTCCGCAACCTATGCCCTCTATGGGACATGGTGGGCAAGTGCCTGCAAGTATGTCATCTACAGGCGAAGTACCTATCATGGCCCATGAAAAAGAGTTTGTTATTCCTAAATGGTTAGTAGAAGAAAAGGGTACAGCTTTCTTTAAATCTATGATTGATAAAGGTCCAATGGATGCAAAAAACAAAGGTTAAAAACCCTGTCATGAGTATTGAGCAGTTAACGCCTGCACGTATTGATGAGTTGTGGGATTACCTAGAGCCTTTGTTAACTAAGTCTTGCGAAAGCAATGAGGTGGGGTCTCAAGACATAGACGCAAGTTATATATACTGTTTAGCAAACACAGATAAGTGCGTTATCTTTGCAGGTTTTGAAAACGACATACCTAAGTGCATAGTTGCTTTGCAGTTTCATACAGCAAACGGACGCAACGGCGCAGACGTTATAGCAATGGCGGGGCAAAAGTTGTCTAAGTTTAGAGATGCGTATTGGGATAGTATTCTTGATTGGCTACGTGTAAATGGATGTCAATTTTTAGATGCGTATGCTACAGAGCGTTTAGCAAAACATTACCTAACTCGTTTTGGGTTCACCAAATCATGCACGTATGTACGCATGGTACTGTAAGAAAGGTCTAGTTATGGGCGGAAGTGTTAAGAAAATTGTAACCGTGGCCGCAATGATTGCAGTGCCTTACGCAGCACCACAACTTGCGGGTGCTATAGGATTAAGCGGGGGTATAACCAACGCTGCTATTGGGGTAGGCATGAACGCACAATTAGCAGGAACTATAGGTGCTGTAGTCGGCAACGCAGTAACCGGTTCTGTTATAGGCGGTCTAACTACTAAAGCTGCAGGCGGAAGTTATGCTACGGGTCGAGATTTAGGCATGGCTACGGGAGCTTTGTCAGGGCTGACACAACCTTTTGCAAGTACTAGTACAGCTAGTGCAGGCGGTAATACGCCGACTTTATATGGTCAGTATATAGCTGATACCCAAGCGACTGTTCCTATAAACGCAGCGGTAACTGGAAACGCAATAACTGCAGGTGCTACACCTGCTGCCACTAATGCAGCTGCTGCCACTAATGCAGTTGCTGCTAGCGGAACAAATTTAACAAGTGCTCTTAAAGGTTTAACTAGCCCTGATACTCTTATGCGTATTACCACATTAGCGTTAGCTGAAAGCCCAGACGTTTCAGGTCTATCTCCAGAAGAAGCGCAGTTAGTACAACAACGTAAAGCAGAACTAGCAGAGATGGCGCGTACAAACAAATCGTTGTTTGACCAACAAGTTGCTATGGCCAATGAGTTTTTACAAGCATCAAAACAAGCGCAAGCAAACCCTGCTGGTGCATACGCTGAAACTGCAATACAAACAGAACGCCAGATTGCAGAAAACACTCGCGGTCTATCTAGTGATGCTGCTGCAGCTGTAGCAAGACAAGCTAAAATAGCTGGTTCTGCCGCTGGGTCTGTTGCCGCAGCAGCCGAGACTGATAGAGGCCAAGCTGCTGGTCTGCGGTTCCAACAAGCTGCATTAGATTATATGCCTGATTCAGCACCAGAAGGTGCAGCAGGTTTAACACTACCTCTTATGCAAGACCTTGCTGAACGCAGACGCCAAGCACAATCAGACTTAGTGTACGGTACAACTAGCGCATTTGGTTACGGCGGTGAAAAAGAACCGTTCTTGCAAGCGTATGGTACTAAACAAGCCGGTGGTATCGGCGGTAGTGGTGCAATCGGTTAATTTAAGGAGCTAGTTATGGCTGGTCCATCTTATTCTCAAGTACGTCAAGCCGGTGGTCTAGGAACTATAGCCGGTGAAGCCCCTATGGAAGCCTTTGATCGGGCTGTGTTAAACGCACAAAACCGCACCAAAGGTTATGAGGATATAAACACAAACCGTCTTGCTCAAATAAAAACCGGTCAACTTATTGAAGAAAACGAACTTAAACTAAAAAGAATGAGGGATATGGAGGCTTGGCGACAAGGCGGTATGATAGGTCCACCTCCTAATCAAAAAAACTACCTTGATGATCTTACTCAAGCAAACCCGATGACTAGGGCATTTGATCAGTCTGCAGTACAATCAGGGGCAAACTACTTAGAATCTAATTACCAAAAAGAAGCTTTTGGTGTCCCACAAACTGGTCCGTCTGTTGTACAACCTGTTACAGAAACAACGGCAGAGCCACCAAGTACCGGTGGGTTTCGTGATAAATCCTCATTTGTAAACGAGTTTAAAAACATATGGAGTGATCTTGAGGGCCGTTTTAATCTACCCGCTGGTTACTTAGCACGAACTGCTGACATAGAAAGTGACAGTGACCCCAACGCCCAAAATCCTAACTCAACGGCAGGTGGGCTGTTTCAATTTGTAGACAAGACAGCAAAAGAATATGGTTTAACAAATAAATTTGACCCTTTAGAATCATCGGTTGCTGCAGCAAGACTTGCAGCTAATAACCAAATACGTCTAGAAAAATTAATAGGGCGTAGACCTACACCAGCAGAGTTGTATCTGGCACACCAACAAGGGGCTGATGGGGCTGCAAAACTTATAAATATGGCAGAAACACAACCAACTGACTTAGCAACAAGTTTGGTTGGTATAGATGAGGTGAAATTAAACGGAGGTAATGAACAAACTACAGTAAGCGCATTTGTAAGACTTTGGAAAAATAAATTTCAAGGTCAAGGCATGGACTCTATCGTAGACACATTTCAATACGCTCAACCCTTTACCGCAGTAGGTTCAGAATCTGGTCTTGAACCTAGATTTCAAGATTATAATAGACAAATATATTACCCATCGTTCAGACGTCAAATAGCGGAATATCCAGAGCGGTATAGCACTGAACTGGGGCAACAGGATTATCCACAAGACTATAAGCAAGAAGTTGCAGCTACTGAAAAAACAGGGGTGCTTGGCAATGTAATACGAACACCAGCAGGTATTCGTCCTAAGATAAACTTTGATTTTCCGTCACCGCGACAACCCGAAAACCTCGAAGGTGCAGTTGTACCACAAGACATTGTGGATGCAGCTAATGCAACAAACACAAGACCGGGAACAAGACCTTTACCTATGGGTCTTGATAGTGGATTACCTATTACTCTCCAAGGCAATAGGT
>Ga0181420_1000666_pt1 | contig 13574 bp, 7 predicted proteins | sample 43SPOviralmetaG_FD_130145 | JGI IMG/M metagenome (GOLD analysis project Ga0181420, IMG submission 130145) | Marine viral communities from the oligotrophic San Pedro Time Series (SPOT) site, San Pedro Channel, CA, USA - 43 SPOT_SRF_2013-05-22 | ecosystem: Environmental > Aquatic > Marine > Strait... | reverse complement strand
TAAGTTTTCCAATACCATGTTGTGGCCATGCGTCCCTATTAAAGTTTAGAGCGTTTACCGACTCGCCCATAACACGACCCTGACGCTGACCAGCCGTAAGCATGTTCTGCGTATCGCCCTTCTTTATAGCTGCGGTGCCGGTTATGCTTATTGTGGTCTTAGAGTTTATGTATGTACCATCACCGGTTGTCATATCTTCTCTAGATATAGAATATCTTGGCATAGGTCCAACAAACCCATAGGCGGCTCCACCCATAGTCGCTTGACCGCCAATAAGTAATGTTTTGTCGCTATCTGCTGATATAAAACTTATCATTTTTTATTACTCCAAGAATCCTCTAATCGTTGTATTTAAAAAGCTGGTTGCAGGTGGTGAAACATGCAAAGTTGTTATTCCGGTTTGAGTAAACATTCCACTAATTGCAACTGGCAATACACCGCTACTAATCTGGCTTGTTATAGTTAACGGAATTGTGCCAACTGTTGGTTTTTCTATATAAATAGGCATTCCAGAATTTTGAACTTCTTGAACGCGTATAAATAGTGTTGTATCTTTATTGCGACCCTCACCTACTGCTGCTGGATTATTTCCTTGAACTGATATAGTCATTAACCCTGAGCAAGGAACGGTTCCATCTGCTGAAGGGGCGTCAACTTGAACAAAAAGAGTGGAAACTTTAACACCGCTACCAATAGATGGTGCAGATATAGAAAGTGTACCGACCCTATTTTCCTCATCAAAAGAAGTGCCTAAAACACTAAGAGATGTCAAGTTTTGTTCTAGTGTGGTTCCGGGTGCTCCTGTAGCAAAAGGTGGTTGTATGTAAAGTGGGACAGTCCCGCTTGCATCTATTTGCTTACCTATAAACAATGTTAGCTCATTAGCGTCTGGCCCCTGTGTAAACAAGGTCGCAACCCCGCTCGTTGATATCGGACCAGCGACACTAAGAGGTACTACAGTTCCTACGGGCCCCTGTAAAAAAAGAGGCACCACATTATTATTTTTTCCAAAAGCCATGTTATTCCTTATCCTACGGGTTATTCAACCTATCGTCAAACTCTCGATCTACTACATTTATAATCAATTGTTCCATTGATGGTGTGATTCCTTTTGTAACAGCAGAAATAATAGCGTCTTTATTGCTAATATTTACAGACATTGAAATATCACCTTTAAACTCATGAGTCATTTGCATTCTTTGGAATGCTGTAGCTATATCTGTAAGTGCTGATGTCATTCCTTGTAGTGGGCCAGTAATTTTATCAAGTATAAGAGAGAAGTTTGTATTAAAGGTTGATAATACATTTTGTAGTGGGGTTGGATCTATACTTAATACAGCACTACCACCCGATATGCTTCCACCGTCGTGCTTGTACTGAACGTTTCCACGACCAACAACACCACCGCGATTAAAGCCCGGAATATGTCCCCTGTTGAGGCTCTTCATGTATCCCACACCATGTTGTGCAACAGCAGACTTACTCATAACAAATTCGCCGGGAGTCAACATCGCCGGGACAGTATCAGTTCCGGGAACGCCACCACCAGTAGCCATTCTTAGTATGCGCGCTGCCTTTAGAAAATTTATCGCGTCGTCAATCGCGTTCCCTTCTCGTTCACCGCGTCCGCGTCTTTCGCCTCTGAAGCGACGCGCGCCAACCAGAGTTCCTCCAGTGAAGCCGAATAATTCTGGAAATCCAATCATTCCCTTGCCGAATCCAATCTTTTTTTTATCTCCAAACCGCTGTATGCCCCCTAACTCCTGTTCGTTACCGGTACGACTCTTCTCATCGTCAATCAAACGCTTCAATACTTTCGGAAGCCCGCTGAGTTCGACGAATCTGCTCTCGGCCTCGCTCGACAACCTCTGTGCTCGCGCCCCAATATTAATTCCAGTATATTTAAGAAGTGTGTCCGAAACTAACTTATTTTTCTTAAAATTATCACCCGCCGGTGGCTGGCCAATCATTCCCAGTTTATTAATATACTCGGCTACTAACGGAAGTATGCCTTGAGCCGCTCCCACGTTGATCTCTTGTCCGCTAAATTGTGCTCCCGGCATTCGCTTTATAGAAACGGTGTTTTGGTCAGCCCGAGAAAATATATCTGAATTCTTAAAGTACGCATCGTACACATTCGCCAAGTCGTCAGCAAGCGAGAGTTGGTTTGGATTAAGTCTGTTGTTTTTATTTAGAAAATTAAGCTTTTGACCAATTCTTTGCAGATCACGTTTATCGCGCATACCAGAATTTCTCAGCATTCCCATGAAACCTTTAGGATCTTGTCTAACGGCGTCTGCAAATAGAGCCTTGATAACATCACCGCTTGGTAAGTTAACACCTTCGCCTCCGCCTGCGAAGCCAGCGTTCAGAGCGTTGATTCCACCGCCAGCCTGTCTATACTGAACAGAACCACCTTTGTTAAGCGCAGCCAAATTGCCCGCACCTATTCTGTCAACTGCGGATTTTCTAATTACAAACTCGCCCGGAGTCAACATAGCTGGAACTGTGTCGGTTCCTTTTGGCTGGAAGATGCTTCCTCCACCAGCTCGGTATTGAACAAGCCCACCAGACGCCAATGCTGCGGCAGCCTGCATTCGTGCAGCAAATTTCATTTGTTCTGTAAGCTGCTCGACCGCCTTGATCAACTGCTCTTCTTTACTTGTGGCAGTAGCAAGCTCTTTTGCTATTTCAGGATCAAGACCCATTTTGATAGCGTCTCGGAATACAAGTTCTTGTTTAACCTGTTTGCCTGTCAGACCACCCATTCCGGGCAGTATTATATTCTCTAGCCTGTCGAGCATTCCTACGGTGGCAGCTCTTTGTTCTGGGCTTTGGTTTTGAAGCGTTCCTGTGGCTACAGCGTTTTGAATTCCAGCCATCGCCTGAACCATACCCTGACGCTCATTTTGTCCGCCAACAACAAAATCAGTAACGAGCCCTGTTAGAACCTCTCTTTTGCTTCTTTCTTCTTCTATTTGAGAAATCATATCAGAAGCTCTCTCGCTCTGAGTAGCAAGTCTTTCTAGTTCTTTTGAAGCTTTAGCGGCAGTTTCTTGTAGCTTTTTATCTTTTTCCACTAAACGTAAAATAGACGCCCCAGAAGCTTTGCGGTTTTGTATTTCTTTTTCTATTGCTTGTCTTTGAAGGTTGGCGCTTCTTAGTGCCCTTCCTGCTCCGGCTGCATCGCCAGCACGAATACCTGTTCCAGCTAAATCTGCTTGTGCTGACGTTCTTCTACTTATTTCTTTATCGCGGGCACTAACCTTTGTGCCTCTGGCCTGAGCAACCAAGTCTCTTGCTGTATCGTTAGCTTTAAGAACATTCTGTAAAAGAGCAAGCTCCGCATCTCTCTTGGCCTTTACATTATCTAAATATGATGATAAGTTAGCAATCTGATTGTTTCTTAACTCATTTATCTTCTGAAGACCTTGTTGAGCGGCATCAGCACCTTCTTTTATTGGGCTGAATATCTCGTCAAACTCAGCAGCATTAATACCGTCTTTGCCCTTTTCTTCAATTTCTTTCATTATACCTGTAACGATATCTTGGTCCATTTTCGATGGATCTAGTCCGGCTGCTATCATAACTGCCTTTTGTTGATCTTCCCCGAAGAAGCCGTCCGGCCCACTACCACTAGTTTTAAAGCTCTTAAGAACGTTATTTTTGCCTTCATTAAACACGCGAGAAGCATCGGTAACAATACCAAGTTGTTTTTTAGCTTCTCCACGTAACGCTGGAGGCAAGTCACCAATTGCAACCATCATCTCATTAGTGAACGCTTGGAGGTCCTTGACCATTGTGATGTCGCCATCTAGTCCTCGTGGACCAGTTCTGGTGAAGTCCATATCACCACCAGATATAAGTGCTGAACGATTACTTAGTGAAGCGGCCTGATCTTGCTGGTTAGCCTCTATTTCATTTAAACCCTTCAAGAAGTTGGTTGTTTGAAGAAGCTGTACTCTCAGTGCTTCGGCAGCAGCGGCGGCCAGCATGTCTGCATCACGCCTTTCTTTAGCCGCTTGAGAAGTCATTCTAAGGGCGTCTTCTTCGTTCTTTAATTGGGCTATACCTCTTTTTCTTGCGTCATTCTCCTCTTTGACAGCGCTTCCTAGATCTTTTCTAGCCGCTTTCTGCTCGTCAGACCCCTCCTTTGCAGAACTTATTCTAATCTGGGCCGCTGCTTGGTCAGCTTTAGCGGCAGCAATTTTACCGTTGGCTTCTTCCTTGATCGCATCCTGAGAAGCATTAAACGCCTTGGAAAGCAAGCCGCCACTTGCCATTAATTCATCAAATGATTGTTCACCAGTAATTTCTAGCTCTGCCGCTTTTTGTAGGGTGTCTCTTGCGGCACTGGTTTTTTTGGCGAGACTCTCCATGCTTTTAGCGGTGGTTCTTGAAGCCACTTGGAACGCTATAAGCTCGTTTGGCATATCCTCAAAGTCGGTTTCAGTCAAAGCGGACAGTGGTTTATTTACTTTTGCAGCCAATTGCGCGAGCTTATTAAATTCTTGCTCGGTTGGTCCGGCGTCTAAGTCTGCGGTTATTGCCAGTTCTTGCTCTACTCTTTTAGTTTTTCCCGCTGTAGTGTTTGGTAATACTACTTTATCAAGATCGCTCATGGCATCATCAAACTTCTTGGCACTTTCTCCCATTTCTTGAAGAGCGGTTATACTTCCGTGAATAGAAATTATCTGAGCTTTTCTAGCGTTCATCTCTTCTTGATTAGCTCCAGCAAGAAGGGTGTAGCCAATAGCAGCACCAGCAAGTGCTCCAACCAGCGTACCAACAATTGGAACGGTGCTACCTATAGCGGCTCCAGCGGCTGCAAATCCGAGGGCTGTGGCAGCGGCTCCACCAGCAGCACCATATGCAGCCATGTTAAACTGATCAGCAGAATCTCTGAGACCAAGCTCTTCGCCAACACTCTCGGATGCGCTAGAGGCGGTTCCAGCACCACCCGTTCCTGAAGCCAGATCATCTAGTTGGCCTTTTCTGGTTTTGGCTATCTCGTCTGCTTCAGCCTTAGCTTTTGACGCAAAGAATTTAAGAGCGAGAACAACAGCCGCAACAACAGCAACCAAAATCAATAACGGTCCAGCAGCAGCCATACTTGCACCAGCCTCTACCGTGTCAGCAGCAGCAGCGGCACCACTAGCTCCAGTTTCAACAGTATCGGCTCCGGTGGCGGCACTACTAGCCCCAGTCTCAAGCAGGTTAGCAGCGGCGGCGCCCTTGCCGAAGCTAGATAAATTCGAGAGCATTTCTACCGCAGTGCCTCCACCAGCAGCTAAAGCGCTCGCAAAACCAAGCGTTTCTGTGGCGGCTTGTTTATTGGCATCGCTAAGGCTGCTCATTTGAATGGTGGTTGCTGCAATAGCGCTACCAAAAAATGCCATATTTTGAGCACTTTCTGCTGCACCCTTCACACTTTCTGCTGCTCGTCCAACATTTCCAAGACCTTTGGCAGCAGCCCCTTTAACAGCTCCGGCGGCCTTTGCAACTTTGGATTGCTTAAGTTTTTGAAGTCGTGATTTTTCGGTTTTATCAAGATCTCCCATAACCTGATTAAGGGCCTCTTGGTGGGTTGCCCCTGAGTCTATCAGACTAGTGTATCTTTTCATGTTCTTTTTCAGGTCATTTGAAGCATCGCTGTCTGGCTTATTTGGATCGACACCTAAAGCAATTCCCATCTGGGCACTAGCCTGTACTCTGCCTTTTGCCTTGGCCCGTTGAACAGTTGGCCCTTGGCTTTGAATGTTAGATGCGGGTTCTTTGGCTGCCTGACGCTCGTCCTTTGTTGTTCTTGCTGCTCCGGATATATCGCTCAACCTATTTTGATCTTCTTCAATTTGACTTGCTGTCTTATTGACTGTAGATTTTAGCCTATCTACCGTTGATACAACACCGGCGGCGTTGGTTCCCAGAGTCACAAGGTCTTCTTCACCCTTCATTGCACCACGAGCAAAAGCTTTCAGGGCGGCTTCAGCCTTATCTGGATCTACCCCCTTCAACTCAGTAGACAACGCATTAAATTGTCCAGCGTTGTCTTGCATTGCCTTATTTAACATAGCAGCATTTTTAGGATCTAGCTCGCTCATTGCATACTGTATATTTTCGCCAATTGGATTAATGCCAGATACAGGGCCACCATTCGCAAACCGTTGAACCACGCCCCCGGCAGCAAACTTTTGAACACCAGTTTGATTCATATGGTTTAGATTGCTATAACCAATACTTTCGGCAGAAGATTTCTTAACTACAAATTCGCCCGGAGTAAGAAGTGCGGGAACAGTATCTACTTGACCGCCAGCGGCCATCTTGGTGACGCCTGTTGTGTTTCTAGCCTTTATATCGTTTATTGTCTTTTGAGCTAATGAACCCGGCTTTTTGCCTGCTGCGCCGGAGCGACTCCTTTTGGCGTCTGCCTTCCTTAAGTTTGCAATTTTAGAACTGCCCGATGCGAACATAGCTTCTAACTTAGCCGCATTTCCCCCTTGTACATTTGGGAAATCAAAAAACTCACCTCCGCCACCCAACTGGGCTCCGGTTATACCTTGTATCAAACCTTCAAAAATATAACCCTCTGTAGTTTGTACTGCGCCCTTCATGTCTTTGGCTATAGCATTGGCGCCATTTTTAACGCCTCTTTTATTGACCGAAACGGAGCCGGGAATATTTAGAAAGTCAGAAACCTTATCACCGACTGACTGAACACCTCGCTTTAAGCCTAATTGTGCCCCAGTCTGTACCAGATTTGCAACTTTTTGATTCTCTTTAAGATCCGCTCTATCCGGATAATAAGTGGAAAATGTAGACCCCTTCATCAGGGCTGCTGTCTTTCCTTTATTATCAAACTCCATCGGTTTAGTCAGGCTAATATTACCGTCTTTACCCTTTTCTGGAAGTAAAATAAAAGCACCTATTTGACCGGGCTTGGTTGTAAAGGCTCCTCCCGGATATGTTTCTTTTATTCCTGCTTTTTTTCCTTTACGGTTTTCTTGCTCGGCTAATACACTCGCCCTAGCCGCAGGAGTTAATTTTTTACCTAAAACATCTGTTAATGCCTGATCAGAAGCTGGACCAATATCGCCTTTATTTACTTTGCCTGTTTTTGCTACTTTTATACCTTTATTAAATCTATTTTCATTCATCTCAGCAAGAGTTCCAGCGCCCAAACTTGCGACACTGCTCTTCTTTATAACAAACTCCCCCGGAGTGAGCATGGCTGGGACAGTATCGCGATTACCAGTACCCGGAACAAATCCTCCGCTGGCAAACTTATGAATTTTACCACCTCCAGATTTTCTCCTTGCACCACCTACGCCCACTAAAGCTCCAATTCCCGGAGCCAAAGCTTTGCCTATTTTTAAGCCAATCAGCGATGTGATAAGAGGTAAAAGTGGCTCAAGAGCTTCAGCTATTCTGATAAACGCACTAGCCATTTCTAAAGCGCCCTTAGCAATAGATCTAAACGTAGAACTATCAGCTAAAGTACGCATCAAAGCTCTGAAGTCTTCTGTAACCTTGGCGGCCTGCACCTGTAACGACTGTTGTGCAGTGGCGGCGTCTCTGGCCACAGATCCAGAAGCGGACTGTGCTACGTTCAATGCGTCTTGAGCAACGGTAAACTGACGTATAAGAGGAATAACCTTACCAACTTGACGGAAACCACCAAGAGATTCAACAATTTCACTGAATCTAAAGTCTCTTGGATCTAGAGAACTCAAGCCTTGTGAAAGTCTACGAACACCCTCATAAGCCCCCACAAACTGTCCCTGAGCATCTCGCAACTGTATACCAAGTGCAGCAAGCTGATCTACGGTATCTGTACGCTGAATACGTGTAAAAATGGTTCTCAAACCAGTAGCAATAGTTTCAGCAGATTCACGAGTCGTCGCACGAACAGAAGTGAACAAAGATATAAGCTCGTTGACGCTACCACCGGCAGATTCAAACACACCACCAACACGACGAATAACAGTAATCAAGTCTCCAGACTCAACGGCAAACTTTTTAGACACGGAGTTAATTGCGTCCATTGTTTGCTCAAGAAACTTAATGTCTCCACCAGCCTGTCGAGCCTCTTTTCTAAACTGTCTTAATACGGCAATAGCACCTTCTGTTGTATCTTGAATACTATCGAAAGTAGCACCAAGGCTGGTCTTAGCCAGAATGTCAAGAGCCTGTTTGGTTTTACCAGCTTCAAATCCAGCCTGAGCCAAAGTTCTGGAAACATTCAACAAATCAGAAGAAGACGCACCTAGAGATGTAGATAGTCTAGTAATTTCATCAGTAAGACCGCTTAGTTGACTGACTGATTTGCCTGTCACCTGAGATATCTTAACCAACTCTCTTTCAAACGCAATAGCTTCACCGACCGCATTTTTTATACTTCTGGCAAGTGCAAGCATTGTACCAGTAGCTACGGTGATGACGCTAAATCTACGGGCGGCTTCAGACAGGTTTCTATTGAGATTACTAACAGATTTAGAAGAAGCGCTAGCGCTCTTGCTAACGTTTTGCATCTGCTTATTGATCTGCGCTAAATTACGAGGATCACCCTTAACCTGCACATTTGCGGTTATCCCAGATAATTGCTGTTGTATAGTACTAACAATTTGGTTAGTATTAGTTGGTGCCTGTAGTTGTAATTGAGCGGTTAAATTAAACCCTGCCATCTTTGCTCCACCCTATAAAGATAAAGGGGGATTAGTATAATCCTCTCCCCCAGAAACTTTCCCACACATAAAAATACACACATTGTGCTAATTTGTGGTCTTAGTTGTTTTTCTTTTTCTAGTAGTAGTGGTTTTTTCTGAAGAAGCCGCCTTTTCAGTGGATTTTTCTTCATCTTTAACCGAAGAAACGATAGGTTTATCCTCATCATCCAAGAAAGGCTTTCTTTCTTTAAGTGAGATTTTTACCCATTCTTCCTCGCCATCATCACCAGAAATCAGAATAACTTCTTCACCATCTCTATCGACAAAGTAAAGCTCTTCAGCGTCTTGTTTAGCCTTACCTTCTTCTGTGCGATAAGCGATAAATCGACCATCTTCATTAATAAGTCTACCATCCATATCAACCAGATGACCTTCATCATTAATAAATCTAAGTTCATCATCTACAAAATTAAACTCTTTGAGAAACTTGTTCTCTTCTAGATTTTTGTCATAATCTGGGTCAAGACCATAAATCATGCCAGCAAGCTCAGAAGCGGCTTCAATAACCCAAGGCTCATCAGCCTGAGCGTCGTACGCTTGCTGATCAGCAAACCGAGGCGACTTAGTGTTGGGATCTAGCAAGCACAAGCGAACAAGCTCAGTAAATCTAGCGTTATCCGCCTGACCTTCTGCCGAGTTTGTATCTAGTGCATTCTTTTCTGCAAGAAGAGTTCTAAATTCAGCCCTGAGATTTCTTAAGTCAAGAGCAACCTGTTTCGCTTCGGACAGTCGTATGCCTCCAGCTTTCAAGGCTTTTTCCTTGTCTCCAATCTCTTGAACAAATCTATCATTCTCTTTTTGCTTTTCTTCATCCCAGATACCTTGATCTGTCATGTAGTCTGTTAGTTTTTGTCTTAGTAATGCTCCAGAGTCGAGTGCTTTTCTAAAGGTTTCATTGTACTGAACCTGAGAATCGCGGTAGTCTTGAGCTGTTGGTTGTCTAAGGAGTGTACTGACTGCGTTGCCATCTTTGTCAACACCTTCAATCACTCTTTCCTTTTTATTGTCCGTCATTTTTATCTCCTGTCTGAACTGGTAAATTAATATAATGCTTCTTGCGAACTATGTCATAGTTAACAAATTCTGACTCTAAATTCCTAATCTGAGTATTTCCCCTATCTAATATTTGCGCTCTTGCCTCTTCATAGATTTCATAAAGCTTCTTTTGTTCTAGGGTTCTATCTTCATCTTCTGTTTCGATACCCCATAAAAACCCAAAACTACTTTCCAACGTAGAAAGAGAACCTATCATCGTTGTTTGTATCTTCTTTTTGGCAGTCTTAAAAAGTTTGTCTCTCGACATATCTCTGTTTCTCTCTTCTCTTACAGACTTCAAGTCTAAAGATTTTTTAAGAAAACTATTGTATTCCTCTGCCATTACCTCCCTCCTTTCATCTTACTTATTGCCGCCTTGTGAGACTCCATAGCTATGTCCTGACGTACGTCATGGAACTTTGTGAAACTGATTTCTCCGCCAGCCTCATCTATTACATTTTTTCTATTTTGAATTGTTGACCTTGCTAAAGGGTTGTTTAATCCATATATTTCTTGGGCGGCCTCGTTGTCTTTGGCCACGACAAATACTTCTTGTGAGTTTGCTATTTTTGGATTTGTTATCATATCATCAACTTCTTTTTGTTTTTTGTCCTTTTCGTACTTTCTTTTTTGTACTATAAACCACCCATCTAAACAGTCATCATCCTCAAGAACTTTTTCATTTGGACTTTCTGGACTTTCATATACGTTATCATACATACTTGAATATGTGCATAAAGATAGTTGATCTCTGGTAAAGTCACATGCGGGCTTGCCTAATACACCAGAAGCTTTTCCGTGCTTCCACATACTTCTCCAAGGTTCTTGTCTTGCAACAGCTCTTATTGTTTCCTGACCAAGCTGTTCAGAAGTATAGTGTTCCATGATGGTGGATATTGGATGCTTGTCCCAGTTGTAATCAGAACCATCTTTTAATTTTGTACATTGTGAGATAAGCCAAACATTTTTAGAAAAAGATGCAACACCTTCACACGAAACGTGATCAAGAGACATCTTCTTTGACTTGTACTTAAAAAATCCCCTTTCATTTGCTCTTATCCTAGCCTTTATTCCTTTTAACTTTTTAGAATCAAAAAATGATCGAAAGGCTTCAACCTTTAGATTCTCTATCTCTTTTTCTATTTTTTCAGCTTCCCTGTCATCAAAGGGTGTCCATAGATCATTATCAACCAAAACCTCTAAAAGTTCTTTTTTTAAATATACACCGCGAAAGTAGGCTTTTTTATAAGCCTCGTCATATATATCGTAAGATTCTTCTAAGAGTTCTCGATCAGGCTCATATATAAATAAAACAAGATCGCCCAGAGTCAATCTGAAACGACCTTGTAATATTCTATATAAAGCTTTTTCGTAAAAAACATCATCCATCCTAATTTCCTAATCACGAAAACAAACTACGCGTGGGTCTTACCACCATCAACGTTTAACACGTTAAAGTTCGAGTACGAGTAGCTAACTGTAGCATTTCCACCGCCGGTGTCACCACCAGAGTAAGATACAGAAGAAAGCTTATTCTTAGTTCCCAAGTTAAGTATAGTACCAGCAGTGTCTTTAATGATAATGGTACGATCCTGTAAGTTTGGATGAGATCCAGAAACGCTAATCAAGTCACCAGAAGCTGAAACAACTTCAAACTCGCAAGTAACTTCAATCGGGAAGGTTGCGTATCTATGATACGGTCCAAATCGACCCAATTCTTGAATGTTTTCCTGACCGAAGTCTGTACTAACACTGATACTCTGAATTTTTCTATTAGAGCTGTTTCCTAGAGGATCGTCACCTTTGTTAAGGTCAACCTCGGCAGGAACGGTAGATCCGCCAGCGCCCAAAAGAACATCTGTACGACGAACAACACCAGACACAGGGGAATCTGTACCGTCAATGTTTGTCGATGGATTACTAGTCCAAACAGCACTAGGATTTTTAACTACCGTAGAGGTATTCCAGAATCTATCGTTACCAACAAGCGTTACAGACTCTGTAGCACTTCCGTCAACACTATAGCTATAACTAACTGAACTAACATACATACCGGAGTTCATGCAAACTGTTTGCGGAACACCAGTAGCGTGATCTTGACCATCATCAAAAACCGCCAAGTAAACATCTGATCGTGCTTTAGAAGCACTAACGATACTTGTTTTACAAGCACCGTTTGTAGCGAGGTCATAAATAAGCTTATAACCGTCGATAACCTTTTCAAGCGTTACTTCGATATCTGCAACTTCTTCGATATTCTCATAAATTTCAATCTGACCCATCTCGAAAACTTGGTCCAGTGTGAAAGTCGAACTCATACCGACGCTTTGAAGGCCGTGTACAATATGGGCTGCCGTTATCGGGTCTGTACCCCGAGGCGTAATGGCCACTGATTGCACAGCGTAAAATATACGTTGATTTGACGCCATAATTATTCTCCTATTATTATTTTTCGGCCTCTGGTAAGGGCATTGTTATATACACAAAAAATGAATTAAATAGCTTTAACTTGTGTGGAACAGCGGGTTGTTCCTATGTAAAGCTCTGGTGATAATTGAGTTATCTCGTTACCACGGGACTGATTTATCCAACATCTTCTATAAAAGAAATCATCAATCATATTGGGATATAATCCGCTAGGAATGGCGTTTTCATTTAACTCATTTCGATAATTAAATGGTAGAACACCAGATATAGCAACAGCCGTAGGATTGAACAGATGTACAGTTCTATCGTTCTGATATAGAATGGTGTCCATTAAGTTGGTACACTCCCAGTGGTTCTCGCTGATAACATAAAACAATATATCTGTATTTGTCCACTGGCCTCCGCCAAGCTGATATGGTTGTAATGATTTTGCAGGAACAACTTCAACAGCTATCGCTGGTAGCTGAACTCTAGTCTGGCCGAGTTGAACCCAGTTTCCAGAATCACTGACCTGAAAACCTTCTTCGTTTCTAAACGATCCTTGTTGTATTTCTCGGAACCAAGGAACACCCTGAGCAGGAATAACCTGAACCCATTTGTGACTATACTCTAGCTGTACGGTGCTTGTTGTTGTTAGGGCGGTATCGAAAACCACCCTTCCATTAGGGTAATCTATATAGAAAGGCTTTGTTACATTTCCTGTGGCATAAAATGTATCGTCTACAAATACTCCAGATATTGTAATGGGTTGTTCATCTGTGGCCGAAATACCACTTTCCCAAACCCAGTTTTGTCTATAGCCTTCCCAGACCTGACCATTAGAGTAATTGGGATCTTGGGCAGATCTAAGCTTGTGCCTATCTCCTCCATAAATTCCAGATTCCGGTATGTTAATATTGTAAAACTGACCTCTATCTAAAAGTCCCCAGTCGTACAAAGACACAAAATTGTCTAGCAAAACATTAGACAGTGTTGCATCTTGAGCATTATTTAAGTTTGCTAGCTTAGTATGTGGTCCACCTACCATTACTTAAATGCTCCTATAATAGCGTTTTGAATTTGGGGCTCAATAGAACCCAAGGCTCTAGTTATAAAATTATCATTAATACTGCCTGAAAAAGCACTATTAACTTTAAACGGTCCAATCGGAGCTTTTTTTAATGACACCATGTTGGCTCCTCCACTACGTCCAAGTCCAGCACCATACTGAACACCGTAGTTGGCAATTATAATTGTATCACCAGCGGTTAAAAGCCACTCCAGCCAAGGTATTCTAGATTCGATCTCCAACGTCTGCATAGCCACTGGAAGAGATAATAGATTGGCGTAATCTGTTGGTTGCAAAACAATCGTCAAACCACCCCTGATTCCATTCTGACTTCCTGTAAC
>Ga0181420_1000665_pt1 | contig 13601 bp, 10 predicted proteins | sample 43SPOviralmetaG_FD_130145 | JGI IMG/M metagenome (GOLD analysis project Ga0181420, IMG submission 130145) | Marine viral communities from the oligotrophic San Pedro Time Series (SPOT) site, San Pedro Channel, CA, USA - 43 SPOT_SRF_2013-05-22 | ecosystem: Environmental > Aquatic > Marine > Strait... | reverse complement strand
TTTCCACTTTGCTTGATTGACAGCATATGTTTTACACTCATAAATGTATGATTTAGTTACTCTTGATTTTTTCTTTGGGGGTTTAGTCTGTCTTTTGGGTTTGACTTCAATGATTTGTCTCTTGGTTTTACCATTGGATTCCTTGAATTCAACTAAGAAATCAGGGAAGTACCTGTGGACTTTACCATCAGCTGGTGACACATAGGGAACACTGAATTCTTCAGAAGCCCACTTCAATACATTAGGTTGTTTATCACACCAAGTGCAGAACTTACGTTCCCATGATGAACGACAAATGATATTATTGGGATTGCCCATGTATTTGTCTGGATTCGACGGTTTGAACTTTGACTTAATACTTTTCCCCAAAACTCACATACATAGTAATAGTAGTCAAGTGTATTTATAGATGGCTGGGGCATCACCAAATGCTTTTAGTACAGGAGCTCTAAAGAGTAAGATAATGAATCTTGCTCAGACTTCTGTTTATCAAGTAAAAATTCAACCACCACCAAATGTTCTCAGTTTTTTACAAACTGAAAGAAAATTTGATTACACTCAAAAGGGTGAGAACATGGAACTTCTTTGCCATGAAACCACTCTTCCTGGTACTTCATTCTCTACCACTGAAGTCACTAATAATTATACTGGTGTCACTGAAAGGATGGTCTATCGTAGAATGTATGACTCTACGATAGATATGACTTTCTATGTTGATAAATCATATGATGTCATTGAATTTTTTGAGGGTTGGGTTGATTATATAAGTGGTATGAATGTTGACAACCCTAATGGTGGTGATATGAGGGAGATGTATAGGAGTAATGCAGCCACATATAGAATGAATTACCCTCAGACTTATAGAACTCCGATTCATCTTACGAAGTTTGAGAAGAACCTCACAGATGCTCAATTGACATATGAATTTGTAGATGCATTCCCACTCAATGTCATCTCAATGCCTGTTTCATATGCTCAAAGTGATGTATTAAAACTAAGTGTGTCCTTTGCATACACTAGATATGTTAGATTTAGATCCAATCAAGGATTACTTAATAATTATGGTGAATTCTTTGATCCACCAGGACCTCCAGTATCATAATAAATAAACCACTGACCTCGTTATAGGATATTATGCCTTTACCTAAAATTGCTACACCAACATATGAGTTGGTATTGCCTTCTACAAAAAAGTCTATTAAATACAGACCTTTCCTAGTGAAAGAAGAAAAACTCTTGGTCCTTGCACTTGAAACCGAGGATCAGAAACAGATTACAACCGCTGTTAAGTCCGTCATTAAGAATTGTATTCAGACTAGAGGTGTGAAAGTAGAGATTCTCCCTACTTTTGATATTGAATATCTCTTCTTGAATATTAGAGGTAAATCAGTTGGTGAGGAGGTTGAGGTTAATATCATTGCACCAGATGATGGTGTTACTCAAATCCCTGTAACGATTGACATTGATGAAATTAAGGTCACTGAAAATCCAGAACACATCAAACAAATCAAACTTGATGATAAGTTGATGATGGAAATGAGATATCCATCACTAGATCAGTTCATCAAGAATAACTTTGATGTTAATGATTCTAGTTTTGATCAATCATTTGAATTGATTGCTAGTTGTGTTGATAAGATTTATAGTGAGGAAGAGGTTTGGTCTACTGATGATGTCAGTAAAAAAGAGGTGATGGATTTCCTTGAACAGATGAACTCGATTCAGTTCAAAGACATTGAAAAGTTCTTTGAGACGATGCCCAAGTTGTCTCATACATTGAATGTTACTAATCCTAAGACTAAGGTTGAGAGTGAAGTTGTTCTTGAGGGGTTGTCTAGTTTTTTCGCGTAGGTATGGCTCACATGAATCTTGAGTCATACTTTAGATTAAATTTCGCCCTGATGCAATACCATAAATATTCATTAACTGAGATTGAAAACATGATGCCTTGGGAGCGTGATGTTTATGTAGCACTTCTCCAAAATCATATTAAAGAGGAAGAGGAAAAGCAAAAGGCTAACCAATGATGAATCCTGACTCCAATAATCAAAATATTCCAAAGGGGCTTGATGATCTGCTTGGCTCTATTAGGAGTGATTCGGAAATTTTAGGGGAAGATTATGATCAAAATATCCCAAAGGGGCTTGATGACCTGCTTAGTTCCATTAGGGGGAAGTCTGAACCAGACAACTCGTCTGCGTTGGCTGTTTATGTACCAGATCAGAGAGAAGAAGATCTGGTCTCTGAACAAATTGATGAAAGAATCCTAACCCTCCTGGGTCTAGAAGACGCTATTGATATTGATTACGCAACCTATAAGACTCTTCTCAGAGAGAAGATGATGGAAGGTAGGATGGCAGACAGTAAGATGCCAACCGAAGAAACTGAGATATTAACTGAAGAGTTTAGGAGAGTAAAAGGAAATACAGGTAGATTCAAAGTTAAGAGAGAGAAGATTAACTTTGAGTCTTTTGTCGCTGATGTCAAACCACAAGAACAATCAAGACCTCAATCATCTTTACTTGCTCTTCCAGGAACTGCAGAACCTGATATTGAAGTCGGGCAGGATCCTGCAACAGGGGGAATACAAAAGTTTCTGGGTGGTATCTCAGATAGATTAGCTGAAATTGAAAAGAATCTTAGTGACATGTTGGACATGGATGCTAAGGAACTAGCCGATGAAAAGAAAGATGCGGATAAGGAAAGAGTTGTTGGTGAGAAACAAAAGAAAAGAGATAAGGAAAGTAAATTAGAGTCTGGTATTAAGGGGTTTGGGAAGAAGGTAACTGATCAAGTCACCAAACCCATAAAGGGTTTATTTGATACAATCTTGAACTTCTTTACTCAGATTTTCTTGGGTAATCTTGTCAAAAAACTCATTGAGTTCATTGATGATCCAATGTTGATTTTCAATCCACTTATCGGCATGGTAAATGGTGTTATCGATGTGATTAATAATGTTCTTGAATTTATGTTTGGTGGACTTGTTGAAAACATTAATAAGATGATTGGACCTCTAAATGGTGGTCTAACAAATCTTGAGAATACTGTTAATAGTATCTTCGGTATATTTGGTGAACAGAATGAAGAGGATAAGATTAAATTTCCTAGAATTCCAGAAGCAGAAGTTTTCCAGTTTGAACCTATAGAAAAGTTTAAACCAAAAGAAGAGAAGAAAGAAGAATCAATCAAAGGTATGGCTGGTGGTGGATTAGTCACCAATCAAAAAGAAGAATCAATCAAAGGTATGACTGGTGGTGGATTGGTTACCAATCAATACGAAGTCACTAACATAAATGCATATACTGGTGGTGGTTCTATCACTGGTAGTTCTGGTCAGACCATCACAGGTATGGGTCCTGATACTCAATTGATTGCAACTCAACCAGGTGAAGTTGTTATGAGTAAGAAGGCAGTTCAATCCTATGGTGCAAACAATCTTCTGGCTATGAATAAGTCAGCTGGTGGAACCAATGTTCCAACTATGGGTACTATTCAAGGTTTCTCGGGTGGTGGGATTGTTGAACCAGTTCCATCAGGTTCTTATAAAGGACAATCAGGTCAAAAATATGGTGATCCAAGAGGTTATGGTCCACATGCAGGAATTGATATAACAGAAGATCCACCTTATGGTCAGGATCCCAAAGTTCCTGTTGTTTCTATGGCAGGTGGTAAGGTTGTACCAAGTAGTCCAAATTATCCATATCAAACTTCTGGATATACATCAAATTTAACTGTCAATCATGGTAATGGACTGATGGCGACATATCTTCATATGAAACCAGATTTAAAAGTGGGATCCTCTGTGGAGAAAGGTCAAAAAATTGGAAACTTAATTCCTTTAGGTTCGGCGAGTAATAGTTTTGCTCAAACACATTTACATCTTCAAACATATAAAGATGGAAAAGTAATCAGTCCTCTTAATGTTTTGAATGGTACGGTTCAACCTGGAAATGGAACAGATAGAGTAGAGCCTTCACCAAGTGAAGGAGCTCCAGCATTTAAAATGAATAAGAGAGGAAGACGTGTTGCTGTAGTAAAACCATCATCCAAATCAACACCAACTATTTCACCACCACCTCAAAAGGGTGGGCAGACATCTGTCCTACCTGTCCCTGGGTCTAATCAACAACAACCACCAACTAGTTCAGTATCAGCTGGACAAAAGGATGTCCCATCATTCTCCTCAAGGGACATGGGCAACGCTGAGTTTATCGTTATCAAATCCATCTATAACATTGCAGGATAATGGCAGCCTTCGCACTAATCGGACCAGCGATCAAAGCTTTAGCCTCAGGGGGAGTGAAGAAGGCAGCAATGGGTGCTGCAAAAGGTGCTGTAAAGGGTAAGGCTAAAGATTTTGTTACAGGTAAGAATCGAAAGGGTAAAGGAGGTGCTCTAGCAAAATCTGAAGGTGGTGGAGAAGAACAGGTTGAAGGTGGTAAAGGTGGTGCGATTGTTCCAACCACACCAATGGTTGGTAATTATAAAGTAGAGACATTATCAGACAAACCAGATGAGGTAGGGAAACCATCTAAGGTTAGTTATGAAGCTATCAATAATCAACTTGATAGTATCATTGGTCTTACAAATGTTCTGAAGAAAACTTCAACAGCTAAGATAAAGAATGCTGAAAACAGAAGAAAGGCTGAACGTAAAGCTAATGAGAAAGACAAGAAGAGACAGAGAGAAAGCCTACTAGAGAAAGGTGCTGGTAAGGCACTTGGGATGGCTGGTAACCTTTATGGTAAAGCCACTGAGGCATTTGACCCACTCAAGTTCTTCACTATGATTTTCCTTGGGAATCTTGTTAAGTGGTTTAATGAAGAAGGAAGTAAGATAAGTGCATTCTTGAGAACTGGTCTGGCATTATTGAACAATGCTGGCAAATTAATCAATTCTGGACTCAAAGCTTTGGGAGGAGCCTTTAAGGCAGGATTTAAATTAATTGGTAAACTTCCCAGAGCAATTCTGGGACTTGGTAAAAATGTAGGTAAGACTCTCTTTAATGTTGGTAAGAGATTAGGAAGTGCTTTTATAGGACTTGGCAAAAGATTATTTAAATTTGTAAAAGGTTTACTTGGTAGACTGAGAATACCAGGATTCCCTACACCTAAAGGACCTAGACCTAAAGGAACTACACCTAAAGGAACTACACCTAAAGGAACTACACCTAAAGGAACTACACCTAAAGGAACTACACCTAAAGGTAGAGTCAGCCCAAGAATTGGTGATAAACTGAGGAAAATGGGTCTGACTAATAATCAGATCACAGCGTATAATAATGCAAGACAAGGTGGTGCTGGTGCTACCGATGCTCTGACACAAGCAAGGAAAACTCCACCCAAGACGAAATTCAAACTTCCAGGAGGAAAAGCACTTAATGGTTTTTTGAAGAAGTTATTCGGTATCGTCAAACCATCTGAAGTTGAAAGTTTAAGGAAAGCAGGACCTGCTCTGAAAAAGGGTGGAAACTTTATGAAGGGAGCAAGGATCCCAGTTGTGGGTCCAATGATTGTATTTGCTCTCAATGCACTTGATCCTGATGTATCAATTGGAGAAGCAGCATTTAAGGCAATCGGTACTGGACTTGGTGAGTTCTTAGGTTTTGCTATTCCAATTCCTGTCCTCGGACCTCTCATCGGTGGACTAGTCGGTGAGGTGATGGGAGCTGCTGCTTACTCCCTTATTATTGAAAAGAATCCAGCGGCAGCAGGAAAGAAAATCATGGATGCCGTTACGGCTACTGGTAAATTCTTAGGACCAATATTGGATTGGGTAAAAGGTGTTGTTGTCAAATTCTTTGATGCTCTACCAAAGGTAAATTTGTTTGGTAAAGAATTCCTCAACCCATTAGTATTGACCCCTCCAATGGTACTTACTGAGGTTCCTAAAGCATTGATGAGTGCATTCTTTGGTAAGGACATGAAGAAAGGAAAGGTAGAGAAGAAGGAGACTGGAGAACCAAGTGAATCAGATAAAATGATGACAGGATCCACCACATCAGGGTCCACCCCATCAGTTTCATCTGGTGGTGAAATTAATTTTGCCAAAGAGATGATTAAGATTCATGAGGGGTCTAATATTGTTGGTGATGTTCATCAGGCATATAGGGATAGCGAGGGACTTCCAACAATTGGGTATGGTCACTTAATTATTCCTGGTGATGGTTATGATATGAATTCCAAAATTAGTCAATCAGAAGCAGATAAGTTATTTGATAAAGATTTCCAAAAGCATTTAGTACAAGCAAAGGCAATACCAGGATATAATAAAGGAAATGTTCAACAAAAAGCAGCATTAATTGATCTTACTTTCAATATGGGTGGTAGTTTCTATAAAGATTTTCCCAAATTTGCTGCTGCAGTAAAGAGTGGTGATTTTCAAACTGCTGCAGCAGAAATACAGGACAGTGATTATTACAAACAGGTGGGACGTAGAGGTCCAGTGATTAGAGATCTACTTGCAGGTAAGGGTGTGAGTGCTTCTTACTTAAAAAACATAAAAGTACCTACAGGAAATAATTTATCAACAGATAGTAATGAGGGTGTTCCTATACAATCTGAGAATTTATCAACACCCTCTGATGGTTTAGAAACTACTTCAGCTGCTACACCAGCTCAGGTGTCACCATCAACATCATCTCAAACACAAATGTCAAATGGAATTGATGGTATATCACAACAACTTTCATACGAAGAATCTGGAAATACAGTGGTTATGATGCAGGCTTCTAATAATCAACAGTCACCTATGAGTTCTGGTGGTGGTAAAGGAACTCCTGTAATGATGGGTTCTAATGATGTGGTAAATAGTTACTATAAGTCACAAGTATTGGGAACATTATATAAAAGTTAATGGCAAATTCACCAGCACAAGCAGCTAATATAAAGAAGCTTCTGATTTCTTCAAATCAGGATGGTTCGAGTGCGGACATTTCTGTTATTGCTCCCGACATCAGATACTATGAGAGTGTGATGTCTAATGTTACTACCTGTTCAATGGTATTGACTGAGAGTGGTTTTTCAATGAATGGTAATGATACCGTTGCATCTAAAGGTCTTCTTGATGGTCTTCCTATTAGAGGTGGTGAAAGAGTTGATATTTCTATTGAAGATAACTATGGTAATATATTAAATCTGAAGGATGGTTTATACGTTAACAGAGTAAGAAACGCTCAACCAGGAACACAAAATGATGTATACATGTTGGACCTGTGTTCTAAGGAATATTTTGCTAATGAACAATCTAGAGTAGTACAGAGGTATGAGGGAAAGATATCTGATAATGTAATAAAGATTTTGAGAGAAGTCTTAAAGACTGACTCCACAACATTCAATATTGATTCAACAGCAATTGAATATAACTTTATTGGTAATGATAGGAAACCTTTGTATGTTTGTACTTGGTTAGCATCTAAGTCCGTACCATTGGGAACCAGTAGTGGCTCAGGTAATAGTGTAGGTGGTGCTGCAGGATACTTATTCTATCAAACCAGAGATGGGTTTCACTTCAAATCAATTGATAAAATATTTGAACAGTCACCGGTTAAGAATTTCTTATATAACAATATATCTGAAGCTCCATCTGGTGGATATGATGCGAAGATTTTATCCTACAATATTGATAGAGATGTAGATTTGAAAGAGGGTATGACTCTTGGGACCTATAACAATAGGTCAATCTTCTTTGACTTCTATTCAATGAACTACAAGGTTGTTAATTTTGATATTGGAGAACAGAAGAATAAGTTATCAACTGCTGGTAGAAAGTTTGCACCAGACCAGGTGGCAAGAGAATTTACTCAGTCACCCACTCGTTTGTTTAGTCATATTTTAGATGTTGGAACCATTCCTAGAGGGACTACATCAGATGCACAACTGAAGAACTGGAAAGATAATCCAACAGTTTCCAACTATGACGCTGAGAGAAGTATGGTTCAGTCTGTGATGAGATATAATCAGTTGTTCTCCATCCAAACTAATATCACTATTCCACTTGACTTAAGTATCAAGGCTGGTGACTTGATTACCTGTGAGTTTCCAGAACTCAAAGGATCACCTAACAAGGGATCAAACGATGAGAGTGGTGGCATATATATGGTAGCACATGTTTGTCACCGTGTGACACCAGAAGAGTCTTTTAGTAGTCTCTCTCTTGTCAGAGATTCATTCGGTAAAAACACAGGGTTTGCAAATTCATGATAGATCAAGGACTATTCAGAAAGTATTTTGTAGGTAGAGATGGATTCTACTGGTGGATAGGTCAGATTGCAGAAGAATCCTCATGGGTAGATAATAAAAGAGGTATACCATCCGAAACTAACAGAGATATACCTGGATTTGGTGAGAGATATAAAGTCCGTATTATGGGTTATCATACTGCGGTCCCATCAGAACTACCTGATGACCATCTGCCATGGGCAAGTGTGATGTATCCTGTCACAGCAGGTGGTGGAACTGCTGCTACATCTGAGACTGCCAACTTGAGACAGGGTATGTTTGTCTTTGGGTTCTTCTTAGACGGAGAAGACGGACAACAACCAGTTATCATGGGTGTAATTGGTTACAATGACTACACTGCTGTTATGGCAGAGGTTCCTGATGCTAAGTTCGTTCCATTCACTGGTCTGAACGCATCAAGGGGACAGAATGTCGCAACTTTTGCAAGAACAGTTGTACCAGATGCTGGGGATGTAGCTCCTGCCCCATCAGTAACAGCACAACCAACACCACAAGGACAAACAGAATCATCCAACGACACACAAACAAACATAGAGAACGATAGAGTTAATAATAGTCCTGATGGTCTTGCTGGTGGGAAAAAGGATGCAGCTACTCAGGTTGCAGCAGAAGAGAAACAAAAAGACAATGTAGTACCAAAACCATCTAAGTGTGACCCAATACCATTAGGTGGACTATCAACTAATATTTCTAATTTCATCAAAGATATTGAGAAGACAAGGAAAACTGCAACGGATTATAGATATGCCGCAACAAGAGGTGTAATTGATGCACAAGCAGAAATTGATTATAAAAAAGATCAGGTGACAAAACTTATAATGGGGACTATAAAATCAGCAATAAATGAAGCGGGGATATTTGCTGAAAACTTTTTAAACAAAACCATAAAAGGTCTAAATGCTTTTTTGCAACCAAATGAATCCTATGCTTTATCAACATTGTTCAATGGTACTGTTGAATATATTGTTTGTATGCTTAAACAGATCTTTAAAGCCATTGGAAGTTACATTTATGATCTGATAGATGACATTATCGGTAAAGTAATTAATGTGGCAAAATGTTTCATCAATAATTTTGTAGCATCTGTCTTGGGAACTATCAATGGATTAATCAATTCACTTCTTGGATATGCTACTGACTTACTTACAGGAGTCATAGATTCTGTTTTTGGGGTTGCATCAGCTACTCTTGATACAGTTGAAGGAGCATTAGATATTATGTTGGATGTCATTTCTTTCCTTACTTGTAATACGGATAAGGAATGTGATGATTACTATGTTGATGAGTGGAATATTTTAACAGGTGGAAAACAAGACACTATGAATCCTGCTGAGCTCCTCAAATCAGTTGGAGATATAAGTGAAAGGGTCAGTAATGTTGTCTATGATTTTACAAAGGGTCTTGATGGTATCGACAGTGTGATGTCTACTTTCGGCAACACTTTACAAAATTCATTAAACGATGTATTTGATGACACAACTTGTGATGTTGGACCAATTCTTTGTGGTCCTCCATCTATCGCACTTTTTGGTGGAACCGGAGCTGGATTTGCAGCTAACCCTGTACTTGATTCTAATGGTTCAATTATTGCTGTTGATGTTATCTCTATGGGTCGTGGTTACAGCCAAGGTGGTTCAGTCACAGCAAAAGTTGTTGACGCATGTGGTAATGGGAATGGTGGTGTTGTCCTTCCAATTCTAGGAACGAGTTTAAATGACCTTCTTGGTATTGGTGATGGTATTAATACTAATGGTGATTATAATGACAACCTTTTGGGAGATGGTCGGAGAGGTGTAATTGATTCTTACTGGCAGAATGTAAGATCTCAACTTGGTATAGGTCAAAGTGAGACACAAATTTCTGGTTCAACATTCAGTGGTCTTATTACAAGTGACAGACTTACACCTACTCTTACATCTTCATTAGTTGGAACCACAACAAATGTAAGTGTGGGTCAAACTGATATTGTTCTTGATTCTAATATACTTAATACTTCATCTTTTACAGGTCTAATTTCAGGTGATAGGTATGGAGGTTTGGGAACAGGAACCACTACTGGGTCTTTGTCAACTAATTTCACTGGAGCTTCAGGAGATCCAATCAACATAGGAATTGCAGCTGGAGTTGAAGTAAATGATAATATTGATTATACTTCACTGGCACTGGTAACTAGTAATACCATTGATAATTTAATATCCAATACTCCTACTCCTTCTACCGATACAATTGCCACAGGAATCAATACTGAAGTTACTGATGGAACTCTCGGTGTTTCTGGATTTATTATTCTTGATGGAGGTGCTGGATATATGACAAGACCAGATGGTTCGGTTGGTGGTATGAATAGAACTTGGGCCACATCTGAACAGACGAAAATTAAAAAAAGTAATGGAACTTATCTTCTTCCAATAAATCCTGGAATTGTATCAGTAGTTGAAGTTGGCGACACCATTGAGATACCTAGTGGAACCACAACTGTTAGTGGACCACTTGATAATGACACTGGTGGTGGTGAATCAATCATCGGTGGATCTCCTCATGTGATTACTACACCTGGTTTGATTACTGCACCAAAGAAATTAGAAAATTCTACTACTGAGACAGGTGATTATCCATCAAGTACTGATGGAACTTACCCAGTTATAACTTATCTTTCATCCATATATGTTGAAGACCCAGGTGTTGGGTACTCACTATCAGATGAGGTTGTAATCACCCCTAGTGAGGGAGCTGTAGCTACAATTGATGTCACTGATTTAGGTGCTATCAAATCTATCAGAGTTACACAGAAGGGAGAGGGATTTAAAGTGAAACCGACAGTTTACATCAAGTCTAGAGGTGGTATTGGTGCTATATTGTCTGGTCAACTTGGCATAGATAATGTTGATGAAGAAAGTATGAGAGAACCAGGTGTGAGTGATAAAATTATTCAAGTTAACGATGTTGTGGGGGCATACTGATGTCTAATAATTCTGAAAACGGAATAAAAAAGAATCCGTATACTTATCGAAAAGGTACTTCTGACGCTGAAATTAAGTTTGGACATTGTACAGATGATAATGAAGTTGCTGCTGCTGTACTGAGGAGTGGTTATTTTCATGACCACTACATTAGTCTTGATGCGACTGGTCAAAGTCATAGAAAGGGTGGAACAATTTGTAAGTCACCAGGTTCTTTTCAAATAGACGCTGGGACTAGTGTTAAAGGTTCAGACAATGGTGTCTTTATCAAAGCTGAGAATGGTAACATCCAAATATCAGCACCAAGTGGTACTATTATTCTTGATGCTAGAAATATTTTAATTAAGGCTACCGGTGATAGTGCTGAAACTGGTAATGTTACCATAGAGGGTAATGATAAGGTCTCAATAAAAGGTAAAGGTGATGGTATCGATATTAGTGGATCTGCTTCAGTAAAGATTACTTCTGATAAACAAGTTGATGTAATTGGAAAAACAATTCTAAATCTTTATGGAAATGTCATGGACTGTGCTGATGGAAGTTCTTCAACGGCAACTCCAGGGAACCCCTTGGATCGTGCCGGTAGTAAATCAGGAGTTCCTAAGAGCCTCTCTGTTGGTGATGTAGGTCGTGAGGCTATACAGGCAGCTCTTTCTGGTTTGAGTGCTTTAACAGGACAAAATAATGAGTTCAACAACTCATTACTGGGGAGCCTAACTAGTGTATTCGGAGGTGGATGATGGAAAGTTTTAAAAATGGATTAGAGAATATTGTTTTTTATGGTGGAAGACTTCAGAATCAAAAACATATTGAATTGCCACCAGAGTGGCCAGAATTTGTAAATGAGAGTACAATTACAGTATCATTGACTTCTATTGGTAGTCATCAGGATCTTATTGTTAGAGGTCTTCAAGGAAATAAGATTACCATTCAATCAAAATCGGTTATCCCAATTGATTGTTATTATCATGTATTCGCAGAAAGAAACGAAGTAGAGAAACCATCATGAAGGTAGGAGATTTATTTGTAGGAAAACAATTAATTGTTGGTGATCCTACCCTTGCTCTGAGTGGGATAGGGAGACCACCAGTTAATCTCAGAGGTAGTGCTTATGTTGAAGCACCAATGATTGTTGGTGATGACACTAAGTTCCCTCTTCCTGAAGCTACTATGATGATTGGTAGGTGTACCAATCTTGATGCTGCAGGTCTCATTCCTGGTCTTTTTAGAATCAGAAATCTTGTTCCTGGAACTGAGACACCACAAGATGTTATCATCGGTGACCCGTCAGGACCCGTTGGTGTAACTGTGTTCTGTGGATTATCATTTTTCTCAGTTCAGGCATCATCTATTAACCTTGTAACCATTGCCAAAGTTGAAACTGCTGCTACTGTTAGTGAAACCGAAGCTATCAAAAGTGACGTTGGTGCTAAAGTTGTTGCTGGAGCACATGTAGAAGGTGGTGTCAAATCAAACCTGGCAAAAGCTGTCCACACGGCTCCTGTAGCATCACCAAGTGCTTTAGCAGTATTCCTTGACTTGTTTACTCCTAAAGGAGTCTCACTGAATAAAACGAATATAATCGCCGTCAGTAAAAAATCATTCGATATTTCTCATCCCACAAAAGAGGGTCATAGATTAAGATATGTTTGTCTTGAGGGCCCTTCTGCTGAAGTATATTTCAGAGGTAAGTTGAAGGGTGAACACACCATTCATCTCCCTGATTATTGGAAGGGTTTGGTTGACCCAGACTCAATCACAGTGCAATTGACACCCATTGGATGTCGTCAGAGTCTCTACTATGAGGAGGTAGAGTGGTGTAAAACAATCAAGGTCATCAACGCTGATTGTGGGCCCGTGTGGTGTTCTTACACAGTGTTTGCTGAAAGAAAGGACACATCTAAGAACATCCCAGAGTATAAAGGCTTGACACCTTTGGATTATCCAGGTGATAATGATAATTATCTTGTCAATGATGGTAAGTGAATAAAGTTCATGAAATCTTCCCACTCATAGTTTATCAAGGAACAATTGATTGTCACGAAAAGTTCAAAGAACAAAATCTAGAAACTCTCTGTGACTACTGGTTTAATGGATATGAGAATGAAAGTCCAGAGGTGTCTGGTAATATTTTTTCTCATTTAAATGACGACTACTCTATGTTTTATGAATCACTCAAAAAGTGTATCGTAGAATATTTTGATCATTTAAAAGTCAATCATACTCTTTTTGATTTTCATGTGGTAAAATCATGGGTCGGTTATCATAAAGATGATGAAACCCCATCAATACCACCACACTTTCATAATGAATCTAATATCAGTTTTGTATATTATCTAAAGACTGATGAGAGCTCAGATAAATTTTGTGTAACTCAAGAATCAAACAGAAACGAAGT
>Ga0181420_1000664_pt1 | contig 13607 bp, 20 predicted proteins | sample 43SPOviralmetaG_FD_130145 | JGI IMG/M metagenome (GOLD analysis project Ga0181420, IMG submission 130145) | Marine viral communities from the oligotrophic San Pedro Time Series (SPOT) site, San Pedro Channel, CA, USA - 43 SPOT_SRF_2013-05-22 | ecosystem: Environmental > Aquatic > Marine > Strait... | reverse complement strand
TTTGTAGACCAGATGTGTATAGGTTATAATAGAAACTACGGCTGGAAAACGGCTTATGCATCTCCTGAAAACAAACCTAATTTTTTACATGCTCACAAGCTAATACGTAAAACGTGGGAAGGTATGCCAACTAAAGATGACGTTGGTACTGAAAAGTGGAAACAAATTACAGATCATATTAATGATAATTATTTCTTCATTGATATGGATAGGTACACACTTGAAGATGTATTACGTAAAGGTGCTGAGCTTGTAAAACGTAAAGGTATTAAATGTTTAGTCATTGATCCTTTTAATAAGATTAGAGATGTCGACTGTAAGACTGAAGATGTTAATCGTTATACCATGGAGTATTTAACCAAGATCGAGACATTTGCTAAAAAGTATGATGTATTAGTAATGGTTGTTGCTCATCCCACTAAAATGTACAGAGATAAAGAAGGTAAGATTGAAGAACCTACGATGTATAGTATTAAGGGTGGTGGTGAATGGTATGATGCTAGTTATCACGGACTTTTAGTTCATAGAGATTATGAGGCTCAAACTGTTAAGGTTAAAGTCTTAAAAGTTAAGTTTCAAAACCTAGGTGAAAACCAAGCTGAAGCTCATTTTAACTGGGAACCAAAGTCTGGTAGTTATATACCAATAATCAGTGAAAATAACGTAGGACCTTTGCCATGGGAGAGTTAGATAATAATAACACAAACTACCCTCATCACACTAGACAAGGTGGTGATTTGGTAAAATGTTTTTGGTGTGAAGATAACGGTATAGATATAAGGCCAGAATATCATTATAAAAATGGTACACACGAATGGAGGATAGGTATAACAGTAAATAATAAATACAATAGAGATCCTAAAGTGTATGATAAAAAAGATGTAATGGAACAAGTATATCAATACTCAAAGTATTACTTTAATAAGTACTGCACTAATAAAGACATTATGAAAGTAAAAGCAGAGCGAATAGAAAGAGCTTCAAAAATATGGAGAAGTTCAATTAATAATAATAAAGTATGATTAAATTTAAAAATGCAAACGAGGCTTTTAATTATTACAAGAAAGAAATACTAAGATACGGTGTTGATTTTGATGATACTAAAGCTTTATTTAATGTGGGCTTCACAATAGAGGGGCCTATGGATAATTGGATTAAATGTGATAAGCGTGACTGGAAACAAAGTTATGCAGAGGCTGAATGGCAGTGGTATTTAACTGGTATGCCAAACATTAAAATATTAGGTGAGATATACGGTAAAGTACCTGAGATATGGAAACGCATGGCTGATAAAGAAGGTTATGTTAATTCTAACTACGGTTATCAATGGCTAAGAGGCAATCAATTAGATAATGTAGTGGCGATGCTTAAAGATAATCCTAATACTAGACAGGCCACTATTAGTATATATGATGGTAAAGAAGTAAGTAGTGGATCATATGAGTTTGATACACCCTGTACTTATGCTATTCAGTTTACAATATTAAATGATAAACTTAATATGTGTGTTACTATGCGTTCTAACGATCTTTGGTATGGTTTCTGCAACGATCAATATTGTTTTTCAAAACTACAGCTAATGGTTGCTGACAAACTAGAAATAAGACTAGGCGAGTATTATCATTTTGCGCACAACTTACATTTGTATAATAATATAATAGAAAAAATAAATGAGTAAAGAATATATATTATATCACATACCTGGTAAAAAAATAGGTTGTACAACTGACTTGTATAATAGAGTCACTGATCAACAAGGTTACGAACCAGGTGAATATGAAGTTATAGAAAAATCTGAAGATATAGATTATATATCTAAAAGAGAAATAGAACTTCAAAAAGAATACGGTTACAGAGTTGATCGTGTTCCATATAACAAACTTAATAATAATAATAATTTTAATTTAAAGACTATGAAGATAAACGTAACAGAACAGACCACTACGTTCCCATGTCCTCTTAATAAATTGAAAGGTCATCTTATGGACAACCTTGAAATGCAATGGGAGACAGATCACGGTGATGTTTGTTTAGATAACGATTTAGCTAATTGGATTATTAAAAATGCAGTGACATCTATGTACAATGATAATAGGTGTTATGTATATAATAAATCAATGGTTAAATTTTATAAAAATAACTGCTGTATGATTGAATATGAAAAAAGGCGAGATATAGCAGAAGAAGACTGCTGTCAACATGAAGATCACATACCTACTATATTTGACCTAATTAGATTTTGGGCTAAAGATAAAGGTATATATGACAAAGGTGATCAAAAAACTCAGTACGTTAAGTTAATGGAAGAAGCTGGCGAGGTTGGTAGAGCTATATTAAAAGATGATATGCCTGAAATAAAAGATGGTATTGGGGATATGGTTGTGGTATTAACTAATTTAGCTGAACTAAGTGGTTTAACAATTGAAGAATGTATTGAATCAGCTTATGATGTAATAGCTAGACGTAAAGGTAAAATGATTAATGGAACATTTGTAAAAAATAATTAATATGAGCGATAGAGAAATAATGAATGCTAAGGGTTTCATAGTTAGAGATGACTATAACGGAGAGTTTAGAGATCCTGTTGTAAAACGTGTTGTAGATAAATTTAGATTAAGGTCTGATGAAGGCTTTTTAAAATACGGCACGACTCTTGATGAAGAGCGAACAACGAAAATGAAAGGTCTAATGAAATACCTAGTTGATATTCAAGAAGAACTTATGGATGCGATACTGTATATACAGACAGCGCAAGAAGAACTTAAAGATATTTTAGATGAAATATCGGAAGAATAAAAAACGAGGACCTGTTAGGTCAAAAAAGGTTATGTGTGACGGCATAACCTTTGCCTCCGGTCTAGAAAAGTATATGTATAAAGCTTTAAAACAAGCTAACATAAGAAATAAATATGAAGGACAAACGTATACTTTAGTAGAGGGGTTTCAATTTGAAACCTCAAGCTACGAGAGACAGTCTAATGGTAAAGGGCAATTTTTAGACAGAGGGAATAAAAAAATATTACCAATTAAATACACTCCGGATTTTGTTGGAGATGGCTTTATAATTGAAACGAAAGGAAGAGCAAATGAAAGTTTTCCAATAAGATGGAAATTGTTTAAAAATTTTATTAACAGATGCTATCCGCATGTGATTTTATATAAGCCTCAAAACCAAAAAGAGTGTGATCAAGTAATAGAATTATTAACTAAAATTAAATAATATGGATTGGGAATTTAGTATGGGATTTTATCCCGGCGTTCTTATTGGTATGAGAACATATAGAGAAAGAAAAAGAAATAACCATGTAGTATATCTACCATTCGTAGATTTTTGTTTAACTACAATTAAAAGAAAATAATAAATGAAAGACATTAATAGAAACATACTTTCTGATATCACAGTACATATGAAGTATGCTAGGTATATGCCTGAGTTAAATCGTAGAGAAACTTGGGAGGAACTAGTTATGAGAAATATGGATATGCATATCAAGAATTACCCAAAATTAAAAAGCGATATATTAGATGCGTACACTTATGTATTTGATAAAAAAGTTTTACCATCAATGCGTAGTTTACAATTCGCTGGTAAACCAATACAAGTGAGTCCTAATAGGTTATATAACTGTTCGTACTTACCTGTAGATGATATCGAAGCTTTTAATGAGATAATGTTTCTATTGCTTTCAGGATGTGGAGTCGGTTATTCGGTTCAACAGCATCACATTAAAGATTTACCTGTAATAACTAAACCTTATATGAAAAGATCTAAGCGTTTTGTTATAGGTGATTCAATTGAAGGTTGGTCTGATTCAGTTAAAGTATTAATTAAATCTTATCTTGGAGGTAATAAAGCTTCTAAAATAAACTTTGATTATACTTGTATTAGACCAAAAGGTGCTAGGCTAGTGACATCAGGTGGTAAAGCACCTGGTCCACAGCCATTAAAAGAATGTTTAATCAAGGTTGAGGGTATACTTCAATCAAAAGAAGATGGTGATAGGTTGACATCACTTGAAGTACACGATATCGTTTGCCATATAGCTGATGCTGTATTAGCTGGTGGTATTAGACGAGCTGCATTAATTAGCTTATTTACCGCTAGTGATAATGAAATGATAGGATGTAAGTCAGGGCATTGGTGGGAAACTAATCCACAAAGAGGTAGATCTAATAACTCAGCTGTTTTAATGAGACATAAAGTAACAAAAGATTTCTTTATGGACCTATGGAAACGTGTTGAGTTATCTGGAGCTGGAGAACCTGGTATATATCTTAATAACGACAAAGACTGGGGAACAAACCCTTGTTGTGAGATAGCGCTAAGGCCATTTCAGTTTTGTAACCTTTGTGAGGTCAACGTCTCTGATATAAAAGATCAAGAAGATTTTAATAACAGAGTTAAGGCTGCGGCATTTATTGGAACGTTACAAGCCGCGTATACCGACTTCCACTATCTTAGAGAAATATGGAAAGAGACAACAGAGAAAGACGCTCTTATAGGTGTGTCAATGACAGGAATAGGGAGTGCCGCTGTACTCCAAATGGATATGAAGGAAGCTGCAAATATCGTGACAAAAGAAAACGCGCGGGTAGCAAAGATCATAGGGATAAAAACATCAGCTAGATGCACAACCGTAAAACCTGCAGGGACAACATCTCTAGTCCTCGGAACGTCTTCGGGTATACATGCGTGGCATAATGACTATTATGTCCGCAGAATGCGCGTAGGAAAGAATGAGGCTATATATAAATATTTATCTAAGTCACACCCTGAATTAATTGAAGATGAATACTTCAGACCACACGACACAGCAGTTATATCTGTGCCACAGAGAGCTCCGGCTAAATCAATACTTAGAACTGAATCACCGTTTAATACTCTTGAAAGAGTAAAGCGTGTAGCGCAAGAGTGGATTAAGCCTGGTCACAAACGTGGTAGTAATACTCACAATGTATCAGCCACAATATCTTTAAAAGAAGATGAGTGGGAAAAGGCAGGTGAGTGGATGTGGAGTAATAGAGATTATTATAATGGGTTATCAGTATTACCATATGACGGTGGTACATATACACAGGCTCCGTTTGAGGACATTGACGAAGCTGAATACAATAAAATGTCTAAAGTATTATCTGATGTTGACTTAACAAAAATTATTGAGTCAGATGATAATACAGATCTATCAGGTGAGTTAGCTTGCGCTGGTGGCAACTGTGAAATTAATTAATCAAATAAAATTTTATGATATGAATTTAGAAAACTTAATGGAAACAATGAAAGATGAGGTAAGTGTAGCAATACACGAAGCTGATAAATTTAGTGCTGGTAATAAATCAGCTGGTACTAGAGTTAGGAAACATATGCAGACTATAAAGGGTATAGCCCAGAATATTCGAGTTGAGGTTCAAGAAGCCAAAAGCAATATGTAAATAATAAAGGGAGCTTAATTGCTCCCTTTTTTTTTAACAGTTCCACCTCCTTCTAGCTGCTCTACCTCTTTCGCTTTTCCAACTTCTTGATCTAGCGCAGAAAGCTTTTCTACGTCTAGCTTTTTTGCTACCCGCCTTTAATTGTGAAGGCGGTGTTGTGACAGCGGTCCGCAATTTACTACCTGGATTTTTACGCTTATATTCATTAACACCTTTTTGAGTCATACCTCCACCAGCAGCAGCACCAACACCTGTTGATCTTGCTTTATTAAAATTTTTACCAGGACCTATTGTCCTACGTACGTCAGGTTTAGTGTATGGGCTCCAGCCCGTCATTTTAAAAGCCATATTATTCTCCACATTTTTTAGAAGGGTTATCTACTCTTCGCCAGTCCTCTTTTTGAAACCAGTCTCTTAATGTCGCCCCCTTTTTACGAGCACCACTAACATTTGTTTTAGATGATCTTCTATATTTACCTTGAGCTCCAGCTGAACGTTTAGCACTAATAAGCTCTTGTCTTTTTGAGCTACTCATACTACGTATCTTATCCGCTGGCAAACAAGTTTTACTTGTGCCACCTCCTTTTTGTTTTGTAAAAGCTGACCAGCCATTCATCTTAAACGCCATAACTTAACACTTACCTGCTTTTTGACGTTTAACAGCGGCGCCACTAGCATACGCGCTAGGCCAAACATCATATCTTCTTTTAGCCCAAGCTTTACAACCCGCGCTTAATTTTTTCATAGGCCCACTAATAGCTTCAGATATTTTATCAGCTTGACCAGCGTGCGTATTGCTAGCCTTCTTTAATTCCTTAGAAACTTTTTTTAAAGCTTTTATGTTTACCTTTTTAAACGGATTACTCATTTGCTCTGGCCTACGTCTACCGCAACCAGTTATTGGAAAGGGATTATTTTTTTGTGTATATGCCATTATATTTTGTCTTTAATATGTTGATACATTTCTTTACCAAGCATTTCACCCACCCGACTATCAGACATGTAATGAGCTCTTGCTACTCTTCTACTAGTAGATATTTTTTTACCAGCGCTTAGAAAAGCCCTTGCGTGCTCTGGGTGCTTATCTGCTAGAGCTCTTGATATTAAAATGCCTTGAACAGAATGTCCACTTGGGTAAGCTGGTGTTCTCATTGATGGCATTTCATAGTCTTCCATTTTTATGTTAAACTTCTTAGCCATTACTTTAGGCCTTGGCCTATTAAAATGTTTTTTTAATTTAAGTATTATTGGTAGTGATTGTTTAGTTAAACGTTTTACTAATTTAGGGTTGTAGTTTTCTACGTTGTTTTTCTTAGCAACCTTAGCAAATGCTTTATCTAAGTTATCATAATCTTTAACTGTCTTTTTATTTAAAGGTATATTTTTTAATTGCTTAACCTCTTGCAGTGTGTTAAAAGAGTTATTAGAAGGAGGTTTAAGCTCTTTAAATTTTTTAATATTAAAATCCTTAAACATTATTGAAACTTATTTAATCTTATTGTGTCAATAGAATTTTGTACAATTTTTTTATCAGCGTCTAATTTAAACATCACGTTAGGATTAAACCTTTCTTTTTCGATACCGTTATCAAACACAATAACAGTTGGTATAGCCGTAACGTTATAATCATTTTGAATGTCCATAGATGACATAATATCGATTCGATATACATTACATCCTTTTAATTTATTTAATTCATTAAACTGATTCATTTGATTCCACTCTGCCCAGAATTCTACGGTAACAATGTCTTTAGCTATTTTGTTTTTAAAGTTATCTTTATCAATAAAGCCTTGAGCAGCTAAACCAGCTGTTCCTAAAAAATATATTATTACTATAATAAAAACATACATAAAAGTAGAAATATCTATTTGCCTTTTCATTTTCTTAATTCTTTTATTTCCTCTTTCATTTCATCTATCTCCTTTACTAATGCATCAATTTGATTACGAGCCATCTGATCTTTCATATTAAACTCCATACGCGTTGGTGGCCAAGTATTACTAGCTGCTGGATCACCCATATCTATAGTATAAGTACCAGTACCTGGTTTTGGTTTTTCTAAAGCTTCTTCTACTTTACCTTCAAGTTCTGTAAACTTAGAATTTATACTACTCATTAAACCAAAATAAGCAGATATAACAGTTGCAACAGCAACTACTATAGTTATTAGTGTCTTAATGCTTATTTGAAACTTACTTTCTTCTGAAATTTCTTTTGCCATTTTATTTTAGTTTGTATTTGATTTTACCATCTTCTATATATAGTCCTTCTCTTTCCTTTATTGCCTGCCCGTTAATATTATATATTGTATTATTTTTTTTAGAGTTATTTATTATCTCTTGTATATTAGAACTACAAGGCATACCAGTGTCACAGTCAATATACTCTGTAACATACTCTATAAATTCTACGTATTCTATTTCTATAATAGTATCATAAACAAATACATCTACATACTCAATTACATCAACAAATAAAGTATCTAATATATCCTCATATATAGTTACAGTATCAGTAATATAAATGTACTCAGGTACAAAAACTTCTACTTCTACAGTATCAATTATAATTTCATACACATACTCTGGTATAGTATCAAATATAGTTTCATATTGTATAACGTCTACATAAACCGTATCACAAGGTGGTGGGCCAATAGGGCCACAGTTTTCTAGTAAAGTTGGTACGGCGTCTGCCTCATCACTACCGTCTACACAATCTTCCCATCCATCATTTAAGTAAAATAAATCTGGACCATTAGGAACACAACCGTTTGGAGAGTACTGTGTCCAGTTAGCCGGATCATCTCCGCAATAAAATCCATTTTGTTCAGCACAGTCTAAACATAATTGTTGAAAGTCTAGTTCTTGCGCATTAGCGAACGAGCCAATAAACGCAAATAAAATTATAATGTATTTTTTCATAATTAAAATATTAAATAGTTAAACCCAAATTTTACTTCGTATATTTCTTTACCCCAATACCTCATGTGTACACCTTCTATAAACAAACCTAAGCTTTTAGTTACCTTAGTTCCAAATATAACACCAGCATCCCACTCTGCCATACTGTCTTCATATTCATATGAGTAGTCATCTAACCCATAATGGTATGGTAAAAAATTATACCATGTGTGTAGCCAGAATTTAGGTGTGTACTTATAATAAGCAACTCCTATCACTGCGCTAATTTCTTTTTGTGAACCTAATTTGTCAAGTTCACGTTCATTGTATCTAGCAACCGCATCACCAAAGTAATGGTTGAAGAACTCGTCATTAGATGTAGCAACTAACACTGAGTCGCCACTACTAACATCATACCAGTTTTGATCTATATAAAAACCTTGATTCCAAGCTTGTGGTACGTAACCAAAGTCTTCTGCTAAATCTTGAAACGTACTTTCGCCTGGCACCCAAAAATCTTCAATAGGATTTACTCCATATACTGGGTGCATTCTAAAAATAGTACCGATAGTAAAATCCCAATTACCTTTATTTAATCTAAATCTATAATCTAACGATGTATACTTTAAGTTTACTCTTTGGTCATCTGTATACTGCGCTTTAATAACGAACCAATCACCGAGATAACGTAACCAAAAATTTTGTTCAGTAAACTTTTCACCACGATTACGTATAAAAGAATAATTAAAAAGATACTCCCAGTTATTAGCATTACCAATAGTAACGTTATCTGCAGTGTTTCTTTCAGTACCTGTGTACCATGTTTGTTTCTTCGTCTCATAATCAAATCTTGCTATTTTGCGCACCCCGAGCGTTACATTATAATCGTACGGGTTGATTTCAGTTATATCCTCATAACCTTTTAACACAGCTCTATAATCCTCTCTTTCCGCAAAAGAGGTATTCATAGACATTGATGAATAGAAAGTTGAGTATTGAAAAAAATCTTTTATCTGTGCTGTACTTACAAAGCAAGCTAACAGAAATAATAATAATAAATTTCTCATGTTATAGTTGTTATGCTCTATATGCCGCGTTTATTTTAGCTTGTATAGCTTTATATTCAGGAGATCCCTTCTGGTGCTTTTTTCTTTCAGCAACATACTTACCTAAATTAGGATCATTTTTCTTAGCATCAGCCCAAGTTAATTTCTTTGAAGACTTAGGTTTATTTCCCTTCGCTGCCGCACTAGCTGCCGCTGCTCCTGCCGCTCCCGCTGTTGATGCTCCTTTTTTAGCTGACTTTGCTACATTAGCAAGACCTTTAGCTACTGCACTTGGCTTCTTATCTTCCATCCCTTTTGGCATCTTCAAATTTGGATACTTTTCTTTAAATCTAGCCTTTTGTTCAGGAGTAAAAGCATTGTACCTTTTCTTTATCTCTACTTTCCTTGCCTCTTCCTCCGCTGCTTTCTTTTTCTTTCTACCTTTATAGTATTTATAACCTTGATAAGCTAAATCAGCAGCACCAAGAACCCCTAGTACAGCTGGAACTATTTTTTGTGGAGAGCCTTCTGATTTTTGGAAAGTGCTACTATTAGCTCTACCATCAGACCTACTCGTGTTGTCTAAATTTTTTTCTGCGTCAGTAAATGCTGACCAACCTCTTAGTCCTGCTGTGTTACCGCCTTTTTTATTTGTACGTGCCATATTTATAATTTTAAATCTTTACTTTCTATTAATGTGTATGTGAAGCTATTACTCCATTTATCTCTAGCAACTCTACATATATCCATAAACTCATGCCAATCATCATTAGCTGCTATTACTTGACAGCCAGCAGACCATTTATCTACTTGCTTAGATTTTTTACCACCCCATTTGGTAGCTCTATGGATGTTAATACCAAACAATCCTGTCTGAGTGCTATCATTACTTAAATCAAACTTATCATCTTTATTATCATCTCTATAAACTGTAACAGGGCCATTTTGCCCTAACGCTTCATATCTACCTTGATGTAATCTAATTTTATGAGAACTAGGATATTGCCCTTCCTTCAAAACAGCCACACCTTCCTTTCTCATTATATTCTCCACCCAATATTTCCCTGGGTCAGTTGTACAATCATACTCATAAAATTCCCATTGCTCGTCACATTTAAATGATAAAGTGATCTTATCATCGAACTTGTTTGTTACCTCATTTCCTGTATTAGAGTTTCTTACACCTACTATGTTAATATTATAGTCACCTGTTTCAAACCATTTGTAACCTTTGTTTTTAACAGCGCGTTCTATTATTTCTCTTGTTAATTTCATTACTCAATTAATATTGAACAATTAGAAGAGCCTGATGTTTTTATTTTTAAATCAAACTTTTCATAATTGAAGTTAAACTTTTGATCTAAAATTAAAGTCGCTCCTAGCGGTATTTTAAGATCATGAATTATATCGTACTCATTAGTACCGTCATCAATGTATAGCCTATCTACAACAACATCATTAGACGCATGGGTACAAGTTATTGTTATTTGTGATATAGTAATTTTATCTAAATGTTTTCTTACCAGTGTTACATCTGATGATGTATCTCCTGTTTGGTTTTTATATATTGCCATTATGTTAGTGTTAGTGTTATTGCTTTACTCACGCCACCATTTGTAACCGTCATTACTATATTGTAAGTTGTTTTAGCTCCCTTTTTTCCTGAAACAGTTACCATATCTCCAAACGCTATTGTTGTACTACTACCTATTGTTACTATGTTAGTATCACCTGCTAATGCCGTTGTACTACTAGTACCTAAAGCTAACAACGCTGTGTTACCAGCCATAGCTTGAGTTGCTTTAGAGCCTATTACCATACTTGTTTTATCTTTATTAGAAGATATTTCTGTTCTAAGATAATCTAACTCATCTTGCATTTCTTGTATTTGATATATTAATGCACCAAACTCAGGATTTGTTCCATTATCTGCTAAATCAGTAAGAGTGTGTATATGGCCATCATCAAAGTTAGTTTGAAGCTTTGATTTATCACTTCCTGTTTTACCGTGTACTGCTGAATATTTTTTACTTGTTAATGCCATAATTTTTATTTTTAATCTAGTTCTAATGATAATACAGCGTTGCCATATACTAAAACTCTTTGTGATGAAGAAGTAGACCCAGTTGTTCTCATGTGAAAAGCAAAAGAATCCCCAGCTGACAACGAAGCGTTTCCACCAGAAAAAGTAAATGTTTTTTGATATGGTTTAACTTCTGTATATGAACCATTACAGTCTGTTGCTGTAATAGAATTCATTGTAATAGTTGCTGCGGTTCCATCCGTTATTGGTGTAAATTTTGAAAACGCAAAATCTATATCAGCCGAGTTAACAGTACTAGAGGTCCAATAAAAAGTAAATATCAATTTTTTAATAGTGCAATTAGCTATAGCTGTATAGCAACCCACCCTACTTTGATATTCACTATTAGCGCTAGATATATCGCCAGGAGATGTAGAGTTTCCTAATATAGCTAAAGTAGTTGAACCAGCACTATACCAATAATCATCATTAAACATATAAAATAAATAAGAACCATTATCCCTAATGTTAACATGAACTACTTGGCCAGTGTTTTCTCCTTGTAATTGAATTGTTCCAGCGGCATCAGGAACCACTACAGAGTTACTTCCTCTTTCAAATGTAATTGCTCCAGCAGAATCTAATTTTACCGTTGTGCCAGCTAATTCGGCTGTACCATCCGCTGTTATTTGTAAATTAGCATTAGCCCCGCCACCATCAGTAGTCTGTATAGTTGTAGCACCATGTTCTTCTACTTTTATACTAAGTTTATCATCAGCACTATCTCCTCCCATTTCATACATTACAAGTTCGCTAGAGTTTCCACTTTCCCCACTAAGTAAAAACGCGGTATTGTCATCAACATTAATTTTAAAGTTTTCATTAACATGACCATCACCTGTTTTTACTATAGTATCGCCATCAGCGTGTAAAGTTAAATGACCAGCGGTACCACCTGCATCTAATGTAGTTATTGTTGTAGCACCAGCTGCTGCAACAGATATTTTAAGATAATCAGATGTAGAAGCTCCTGCCGCTTCATACATAACTAAACTAGATAAACTACTTACAGTATCAAATGTTGCATAAGTTGTACCACCATCACTCATTGATATTGAACCATTTCTGTCAGCATCAAGAACCATTAATCCATCACAATCTATAGTAAAATTAGCTGCTTGACCTCCATCACTATCTACAGTTGTTAATGTTGTAGCACCTGCGGTTGTTACGTCTACCCTTAACATATCAGCAGCATCTTGTGGCGCCTTCATAGATAATGTAGCTGTTGAAGGGTTTTGGGCAAAAGTTAAATAAGACCTAGAAGTTACTGTTCCATCACCATCATCTGTTATTAATTCATTAGCAGATCCAGTTACAAAACCAGTCATTGTCGTTATGTTTGGCTGCGTTGCTTGCGTCGTTGCTGTGTTAGGAGCTAGTCCATCTATTGTAGCTACAGTTCCCGCTTGGCCTGTAGTATTTTGATTAAGAGTACCAACAGTAAAATCTAAAGTACCATCACTATCTTCGTAAGTAACTGTAATACCACTTTCATCATTACCAGTTACCATGCCACCAACTATATCTTGTACTTGCTCGTCACTTAACTGAGTGTTAGTATCCGTGTCTGTATCTGTCCATGGTACATTAACGACTAATTGATCGTCTGAATTTATTTGTAAGCCATAAGTTCTAGACGCAGTAGCCGTAACACTATTAGCTGCAACTGTTTGTACAGTGTTTTTCCACAACTTACCTAATCCTAAAGCGGTCTTGGTCATTGTGGAGTATGTAGTATTTGTATCAGTGGCTGCAATAGTGAAGTTGTCAGCATCAGTATGAGTAAGAGTAACATTAGACCCCGCAACTATTTTTATATCATCAGTTCCGCTTCCAGCGCCACCAGTTGTATTTCTTAAAATAACATCATCACTGCTATCTACAAAAGATAAAGTTGTAGTATTCTGCGTGTTGGTATCTGCCGTCATATCATCTACAACAAAGTTTATTCTACCGTTTGTATCATCATAAGAAACTCCAATCCTAGTTTCTGTGCCAACTAACATTGCCCCAACAATGTCTTGAACTTGCTCAGTACTAAGTTGAGTATTAGTATCTGTTACTGTGTTTGTAATTGTAACAGTACCATCAGCCGTAGTCTCACAAGTAATACCAGTTCCAGCAGCAAAAAATAAATCA
>Ga0181420_1000663_pt1 | contig 13631 bp, 18 predicted proteins | sample 43SPOviralmetaG_FD_130145 | JGI IMG/M metagenome (GOLD analysis project Ga0181420, IMG submission 130145) | Marine viral communities from the oligotrophic San Pedro Time Series (SPOT) site, San Pedro Channel, CA, USA - 43 SPOT_SRF_2013-05-22 | ecosystem: Environmental > Aquatic > Marine > Strait... | reverse complement strand
GGAGGAATCTGAAGAGGAGCAAGAGGAGGAGGAATCTGAAGAGGAATCTGAAGAAAAAGGGGAGCCTGAAGAACAGTCTGAAGAGGGCGAAGAGAAAAAAACAGATATTGAGAATTCAGAAGAGACATTTGAACTAGAAGAAGATGATCAAGTCACTCAAGTCCCTGATGTGATTAAACTCCCTAACATGATAAGAAAATAGTTACTATGGAAGACTTATTTGATAAAATACTTGCTCCATATATGGGGTCAATGCCCGAGTTTATTATTTCAATACTGGGTTTACTAGGAACGCTTTCCTACATTGTTCCGGCTGAAAGTAAACTTGGCAGAATACTTGGTAAACTCACAGGAAATCTAACTAAACTTAAAAACTTTATACTGAAAAAGAAGAAATGAAGCGCACACTCATAACTTTACTTTCAATTATTTCCGTAGCTAAATCTGCTGTTATAATCTCTACAGGAGGTGTAATACGTAAAATAGACCCAACAGGGAACCCTACTATTAACCCTGTAATTAATCCTGTAAGACCTACCTCGATTAGTAGTGAGAAAGTCGTAGAGACATCTGAAAGCGAAGATAAAAAAGAAGATTCAATTATTACTTGGGATGCAGAAGAAGAGGATATTTATGATATTTATGATGCTCCAAATTGGGATTTTTCAGAATCAGACTTAAAAGAGTTAGATCGAGATTCTGCTATCGCTAGCATACTAACCATAACAGACGCAAAAATACTTGAGGATAGCCCTTCCTATTCAAACATTGAAATCGGAAATGGATTTTCAGTTACGTTAAAATCTACAAATTTTACTTTTAAAAATAATAATGGTTTTACTGGAGTGAAGGATGATGATGGTGTTTACTCTACTTTGAATATAACTGAAGGATCGAGTATGGACGCTATGTTCTCTGCGATTGGACTGCAAATAAATGTAGATTCAACTAGTAGCTTGACACTACGAGGAGGTGGGGACTCAATCAATAGCCAAACAGAAAGATCTATCGTCAATTTGTCTCCAAATGCCAAACTCACTTTAAGTTCATTAAATCAGTTTGCGACACAAGGTGATGATATTTACTTGAATGGTGTATCATTCTCTAAAAATCCTGCTATTTTGAAGTTTAATGGCACCACAGGTACTGCCATTCCGGAAAGCAACTCTGTTCTATTGGCTAGTATTTTGCTTTTTCTTATTTTGAGCACCAAAAAACGCGCGTAAATATCCGTCAAAAGCAAACACCACACCATTGTTTGCTTTTTTTTATTTACAAACAGGCGAAACTTGGTATAATAATATCATGCTAACAAAGAAGAACAAAAAGTTTCTTAAGTCTGGAATGGTTGCTTCACCTGATTTTAAATTCACTGGTGATGAACCATCTTGGCATAATTGCCCTGAAGAAAAGTATCATGATAAACTTGGAAAATGTTTAAACTTCTATAATTACTATCTTGATCGGGATGACTATATCCCGATTATTCAAGAATACATGAAAAATAATTCTTATTCAGATACTGATATTGCATGTATTCCTCACGTTCCAAAAAGTAGTTTTATATTTAACATCACGGGAAAGCTTTGCCGCTGTTATAATATGGGAATGCCTGAATTTAGCACTAACCGAGAGTGTGTTAAAAACAACATCGGATTTATTTTGTCTGATGCTAAATCTGAAATGAGTATTAAAAAACCAACCGTTAAAAAGAATTCAGGTCCAAAAAAACCTAACGTGCACTCAATCATGACTAAAAAGGTTCAAGCTAGTGTACTTTTTGAACTAGAAGAAACATTAGACGACTGGACAGATCCTAAAGCTAAAATAAAAAAGATACCTATTGCTTCTATTCTAAGAGGTGAAAATATTCCTGTTTCGTTTATTGGTCCTATTGTAAATTGGTTGGAAAGACACAAAAGCGATTTTACTGATGCGTACGAAAATAAGTGTCCTCAAATGGTTGAAGGTTTTTCGTACCTTTCTAGACCTCAACTTAGAAATCGTATTAAAGCAATTGACGATATGTTAAATGAAATTGTGCTTTATAAATCCTCTAAAAAGGCTGCACGTAAACCACGTGTAAAAAAAGCAAAGACCGCCGATAAACAAGTTGCAAGATTAAATTATTTGAATGAATCAGAAGAGTATTGTATGCAATCATGCGATCCTACGCGCATTGTTGGTGCACAAACACTGTTTATATTTAATACAAAATACCGAAGAGCAACAATATTTAAAGCAACCAGCCGCGATGGTTTTACTGTACAAGGTAGTACGCTAAAAGGCTTTGACGAGTCCCAATCATATTCTCTCACACTAAGGAAACCAAAAGAATTTCTACCAATTCTTGCTGCCAAAACTGAACGGCAAGTAACAAAAGAACTCTCCAACTTGAAGACAAAACGCAAGCCGGCAAATGGCAGAATCAACAAAGATACAATACTTATTAGAACACTATGAGCAACGACAGCAAAGACAAAATCATAATTAAACCAGCTATAACTAAAGAACAGTTACGTTTTGAAGTTGAAAAACTTGTGTATGGAGATGGAATGACATACACTGAAGCAATCATCGAAATTTGCGAGCAAAAGGAAATTGATCCAGAGGATATGGCCAAGCTCGTAAAGGGCCCATTGAAAAGTAAGCTTCAAGTCGAAGCTATGGATAGAAACATTATTAAGAGAACAACATCAACACTATATTAAACCATGAAAAAAATCGGAGAACACGAAGTAAAAAAGCGTATTAAAAGAAAAGGAATTCACGCTAAATCAAAAACATCCACAAATAAAGGATCGACAAATTACAAAAAACCTTACAAAGGACAAGGTAAATAAGTAAGTAGCTGTGATTTTTGAATAATACTATGAACGAAATTGAAGTAATTAGAAGTGCAGATGAGCATTGGTACGAAACGCGCTGGAATAGTGTTGTTGAATATAAAGGTGAGAAATATGTCATCTGCGTAGAGGAAACACCTAAATGGGGTAATCGATCTTTGCATCACTATGACACTTCTCAAAGATATGATATTGGAGATGAGGTTGAATGCGATGAAATTTATGCGAATATAATTGAGACAATTGAAACAGAGGTCGGCTTAAGTCAAGGTGAATTTTGTGAAGGAGTCTGTTTCGGTGGAGATCCGGATCCAGGATCCACACCTCCATTCTATATTCCAGAGTTTTCCAAAAAATCTAAATAATGAGTGGATATACAGCGTATCAAATTTACCAATCGCTAAAGCTACATTTCACTACTGATTACGATGCTGTAAAATACAATTTTAAAACCGCTGTAAAACAAGCAACATTCGAGAAACGTAGGGATCGTTACTTTTTTGAAAAACTATCTCGTCGTTTTAATAGAGAACAGCTAATTGAATATTTTACTGCTAATCTAATTGAAAATCAAAATGTCTGGATTGGTGATATGTGCGATAATGTATATAGCGCTTATACTGCGCGATATGATAAATTGACGTACATGTTTGAACAAGATATGAAAACACTTTCTAACAAAGGTTACACTTTTAATGAAATATGTTCAGCTACACCAGACTTCTCTCAGAGTCCTGTATTAGAGGCCCTCAGAGGCGGCCAGATTAGCATTGAGAGTGTCGTCTTATTGGATATACTCGTCAATTTTTTAAAGAGCCTGGAGAGCATTCTAAGTGATCCTTTAGGTATAAATAAAGATCTGCTTGACTTGCTTATAAGCTATAAGTCAATCATGCTACAAAAGCCATTGCCAAAAAATAAAATTAAGGATAAAGCACTTTTAGTATTTACAACTTAGTCAATTTATGGTAATATAGCTTCTGTCAGAGAAAAACAAAATATACACTGCAAAATACAAAACAAACAAAAAATACTATGTCATTCGAACAACTAAAACAAAACCGTGAAAGCGAGATTTCTAAACTCGTTTCTGCCGCTGATACAAACACCGAAAAAAAGTCATATGGCGATGATCGGTTGTGGAAGCCAACTGTCGACAAAGCGGGAAACGGTTATGCCGTTCTTCGTTTCTTACCAGCTGGTAGTGGCGAAGATCTTCCATGGGTACGATACTGGGATCACGGCTTTAAAGGACCAACTGGCCGTTGGTATATTGAAAGGTCTTTGACTTCAATTAGTCAACAAGATCCAGTTTCTGAATTAAACTCACAGCTTTGGAATACAGGCCGCGATGAAGATAAGGAACTTGCTAGATTGCGTAAGCGTCGTCTACATCACGTTTCAAACGTGCTTGTCGTTTCTGATTCTGCTAATCCGCAAAATGAAGGAAAGGTTTTTCTTTATGAGTATGGTAAGAAAATCATGGATAAAATTATGGATGTTATGCAACCACAATTTGAAGATGAAAAACCAGTCAACCCATTTGATTTTTGGTCAGGTGCTAACTTCAAATTGAAAATTCGACAGGTAGAAGGTTATCGTAATTATGATAAATCTGAATTTGATACCCCTACTCCTCTCTTTGATGGTGATGAAGGTCAACTCGAAGAAGTATACAACAAAGTTTATAAGCTTAGTGAATTTACTGATCCTGAAAACTACAAATCATATTCGGATCTTAAACGCAAGTTGTTTGAAGTTTTGGGCGAAGCTGAAGTTGCTTCTACAATCTCAACAGAGCAACAGGTAGAGCTTAACACTGTGAAGGAAGCTCCTGATATGAATTCAGTTTCTAATGAAGACACTGCTGATTCTACTTCAGAAGGTGACTCAGAAGACACTCTCAGCTACTTTGCTAAATTGGCATCTAGCTAAACCATATAATATAATGAAAAATAAACTAATTACACTAATCGTTGCATCTCTCACGCTGGGAGTTTGTTCAGCTGACCATCACAGCAAAGATGGAAAACATAAAGCTAAACCTGCAAAGGTGGATGGTAAGCGCAAGCTCCCTCCCCATATGGCTAAGTTCGATAAGAATAAAGATGGTAAACTTTGTGATGCAGAGAAAGCAACAGCCAAAGCGGCTTGGGTCAAGCGATTCGATAAGGATGGCAATGGCAAAGTTGAAGGTAAGGAGCTAGCTGCAGCTAAAAAAGCTATGGCAGAGCGTCGTAAGAATGCTCAAAAAAATAAAGGCAAAGGTAAGAAAAAGCCAGCGCCAAAAGGTGGTAAAAAGCCTGCTCCTAAAAAAGGCTAATACATATAAAACATAATACTAGTAGAGGGGTGGCTGAAAGGTCACCCCTCTTAATGTTTAGAGTTATGACATAAATGCCCGTTGCATAGCAGCAATACCATTATTAGATGGGGCGTTAAAGTTATTGTTGATTATAGTCGGAGAGGAATTTGTCACGTTAGTATCACCCACGCTAGCCATTTGGCTTCCTCCGCCCGGGAATCCACCGGCCGGAATATCTTGCAAAAGTGGTTTACTTTTTCGCATTTGTTCATTAAATATTTTTGTAGCATCGGCACCTTCGTCATCATCGCCGCTAAAAGGATTTAACATATTAAAGAATTTCTCCGCAGTTTTCATCGAAAAGAAATCACTTAATTTGTTTCCCATATCACTAAACCATTCAGTGATATTATCAAACGCATCAGTTATAGGCGCAAACAGCTCATCTAGATCAATATCGAATATATCTTCGATAAAGCTTCCAATTAAAGAGAATGGCGCCATAACAAGATCAACTAGGCCATTCCAAATATCAGTAAAAGCGACTTTCATTTTTTGTGTATCCCATGTAAATATGCCTACCACTAAATCAACTAATCCACCAAATATGTCTTTAATACTTTGAATAAATGTTTCAGTCTGTTTACCAATTTCCTTAGAAACCTTGTCGAGACCTAACCAATCAGCAATCTTAGTTGGTATCCACATTAATACACGAAGAAGACCACCTACTAATCCATCAAATAGATCATTAAAACCTTCCTTTATACCGCCTATAATACCATCTTCTTCGTAACCGCGCATGAAACCTTTAACAAAATCAAATATGCTCATAAGAATAGTGATAGGCAAAAACACTTTACCTAGTATTCGACCAATAGCTCCAGCAAATTTCATTATTGCTTTAAAAGGACCTCCGGTTGCGAACTTTACTATTGAACTAAAAATACCAGACAACCTTGAGAAGAATCCCTTTCCGGGTCCAAACACTCTTTGAAACAAACTGCTGATCAACTTAAATAATTTTGTATTTTTAATTTTGCCGATAATGTTGCTAATAAATTTGCCTAGCTTACTGTTTTTGAGACTTTTAAATATATTACCAAATACCGCTCTAAACTTTTGTTTAAAATTCTTTAACCATATTGCGGCTTTTCCTTTCGTAAAGAAGTTGAGCTCTCTACCTAATTGACCAAGGAAAGCGACAAAGGCTACAAATGGAGCTAACAACAATCCAAGACCTAACCCTAAAAGTTTACTAAGACCACCATCAGTTTTAGGAATTAAGTCTTTTAAACCTTTGAGAAGAGAATCACCAAGTTCCCTAATACCATCTGCTATATCTTGAAACAATGCTTTTTGCTCAATACTTTTTTCAAGCTCCTTAAGATCATTTTTTTTCTGTTGATCAACAAGAGGTTTTGCGATGTCTTTAGAATTTTGAATCGCAACTTTTTGAGTTACTTCTTCAAGATCTGTTCTGGTGATAAAAGGTTCGTTAGCCATTGTTTTGTTGTTGTCTTAGTTCTTCTTCTTTAATGTGGTCTTTTAAAAGTGTAATGTAAATCTCCCTTTCCCATGGAATCATATTATCAAGTTCTGTTAAGCTGTATTTGTGGTGCTGTACGAGCGAGAATTGGACATGATAATAATTTTCTAATGAGTTATGAGAAAGGGCTAGGCGAAAAAATCACCAAGGCCACTTAACACCTTTGTTCTTTCTTTACCCTGTGAACATTTAAATTTAATTTCCTTTTTAAGCATTGGTATGCTATCAACCCACTCCTTTATTTTATTAACCTGTGCGCTGCTTAATGAATCAATAAAGGTTTCTATTTCTTTTGGTTCCGCTTGTGCAAAAGGATATACGTTATCAGAATCATACACACTTTCAATTACGCTCGAAATGGATTGAACAATAGAGTTGCTTTGCTTATTATTTTTAGCTGCTTTTTCAGCTTCTTTTAGACCAGGAACTTTAAGTGTTATACCAACATCATCAGTTAGTTGTACTTTGTTTTCCTTTGTAGTTCCCTGTGAAACTTCTATCTTTGAAAGATCTATTGTTAATTCTATAATTTCGTCACACTCGTCGCATTTAAATTTAATTTCAGAAGTTTCTCCGACACTCTTTGAACGAATTTGTAGTAAAATATACTCAAGATCGCTCATAGCTAACGAATAAATGTCCAATGCACCGAATGTACATGACTTTATTACGTCTTTCATCGCTGAAATCATACTTTGATTAGTTCCTGCTTCTTGTGCAATCATTAAAACCTTTTCTTCTTTTACAAGAAATGGTCTAAACTCAAGTGATTCGTTTGTTGATGGAATAGTTAAGAAATATTTAGGTGATTCAATTGTTGGTAATGCCATAATGTTTTTCATTTATAATTTATATTAGTCGCTTAAGTACATTAAGCCTGTTGCTAGTACTATTTATCATAGATCTAATAGGTGGCTCAACCTCAAAAAAATCGTACGTCATATTTACGCTCACCGATGCCACAGCATCAGTGTTGGCGTTAGAAAGATCTATACTGTTTACTGCTGTAGGATAAGCATCTCTCAAGCGAACAGCATATACTGGTGTATTGTCTTTATCTAGCTCTTGAATGAAAACGTCGGTTTTGTATTTGTCATCATAAGATACTAGTTGTGATGTTTGATCAACAATAGAATTTTGCCACTTATCAAATGTCTTTTTAGCATAAAAATCATTTGTCAGTAAAAATGTAAATTCCACATCTTCTTGAATAGAGCTCTGTGGGTATTTTCTTGGATTGGCTCCGAACGCATCATAATCACCTGTCATAATTAGTTTGCCTGGCAAAGAGCAGGACTGACACAATATGTTTATGTCACGCGGATCATTAACTAAAGGTCCATCACCAAGTAAAGCTCCTAAGTTTAATAAGCCGGCCGTTGGAGGTGTAATAGTAATAGCAAATCTATTTGTAGTAGCTATACCACCTCGTTTACCAACAGTTGCTTTAAACTCATCAATCGTAACTGGATTGATTGTATTTTTAATATCGTTTAGTAGTCCCATAACTTTTAAGTAAATTGTTTTTTAGATAGCGCCCATACGCCTTGTGCTCTGACCTTTTTAAATTCTTCTGATGGCAAGAATAAAACAGACTCCCAATGTTGAGCTGGAACCTCAACAATTCGTGATTTAATATGATCTGTAAGGTAACGTTTAAAACACGGAGCAAAATACCTTAACTTTGCGTTAGATGCAAGAAAGCTGTATTTAAGTCTTAAACGTGTTGTCTTGTTATATTTCTCGTTGTTCGTGTATTCCGTCAACTGATCAAAAAATATAGCTCTATACCTAGGTGATAGATAGTGTAAATTAAGGCCATAAAATCCTCCTTCAGCTCTATCGATTAAAAATATTAATGGGAACCTATCGTAATATGGAAGAGTTTTCTTATGTTTTGGATCATACACATACATAAACATACGGCCGATTAGAGGCTTGTTTGTGTAATCAAGATTCTCATCTGCCATTAGCTTCGGCCTACTAGGCATTTTGATGTTTTGAATTTCCTTCCTAAACCAATCTAGTGACTGTTTAGTGTTCCTTTCAATGCCAGCAAGAGTTGCTCGATCTTCAATCCTGTTAATAAATGTAGCCATCTAAATCTATTTATAAGATTTTTATACCAAATGACCTTAAAGTATCTTCATGCCATATTTCAAATGTCATTCCATATTTGTTCGCGTATGCTGTAGCAGCTTCCCATTTAGATTGGTTTTTTGCATACGTCAATACTTCAGTAAGGTACCTTTTAGTTTTACGTCCTGGCTTTTTAGGAGGTGCGGTTTGCTTCTTAGGTTTGATTTCTATTAGAAATATCTTTCCATCCTTTGTACGAATAAACAGATCCACAAAATACCGGTGCACTTTACCATCAGTCTTACAACGGTATGGCACAACTACTTCTTCAGAGGACCAACCTATTACGCCTGGATTATTGTCTAACCACTTAAATGTCTGGCGTTCCCATAGAGATCTATACTTGACTTTATTAAAATCACCTTCGTATTTTTTCGGGTTCTTTACTCTATATCTTCCGGAATACGCCATGGTTTCATTATAAATAACACTAAATACTTATTTATATGGCAAATTATCTCAAAAAGGCTGCTTCTAAGGTTGCTGAAGTAATTGAAGAAATTACCAGCGAAGAGGACGTGAACATTATCGCAGACAAAATCATAGACCCGCCTGTTATGAAGTTCCCGTTAAATCTAGAAGATAAGGGCAGGCCGATGATTAAGTTTACGTGCATACCACACCAAGGAGACGGAGGAAATCGGTCAGTGTATTTCCCATGTCCGCAGGGTGTTAGCTATAGTGATGGTGGATCTTATACTACTATTGATATTGGAATTATTGGGACACTCGCGAAAATCGCTGCAACAGAAGGTACTATTACAGATAAGGCTTTAAAGGGAGCTGATATAATAAAAAAAGAAGCTCAGGCTGCTGGTCCAATTGGTGCATCAATATTAGCCGCAAAACAATTAGGCGCGGATAATATAGCAACTGCTATTGAATTTGCGAACAAACAAGTTAAAAACCCAAGGACTAATACTGCATTTTCTGGAAATACACTTAGAAATTTCCAATTTGATTTTAAAATGATCGGAAAATCTAAGCAGGAAGTCAAGGAGATTGATGCTATACAACGAGTATTTAGAGAAAAAGTGTATGCATCGAAATTAGGAGGTGTTAGTAGTTTTATGCTTAAATACCCACCAAAGTGGATTATTGAATTTCTAGAGCCAAAGGGAGGGAAAGAGTTAGCCTACATGCCTAAAATTTATTCATGTTATCTCACAGCGGCAAATACCGTTATAAACGCGTCATCAAACACTTTTCGCGATGAAGATATGTCACCGTATGAAATTGACGTGTCATTGCAATTTCAAGAAACAAAAATCCTTACACGTGAGGAAATTATTGATCTTGAAGACGGTATTAGAGAAAATGATTTTGACGAAGCATTTGACGACTTAAAAGGTACTGTTGAAAATTTAGCACGCCAAGGTCAGGCCAAAATCCAGGAGAAAATTGATAAAGATCTGGGTGAGAAATTCAAGGATGACTATACGATGAATCAGATTTATCCGGAGCAAGAATAAAACCAAAATAAATATAACACAATGTTTTTTAATCAATTTCCAAAATCTTTATATAGTGTACAGAACAATGCTATTCAAACTGTAATCACTGACTATTTTCGCTATGTGGATGTTGTTGATCGATTAGCGCAAAACACGTATGCGTATAATACAGTTGATATTATTAATGCTGAAAGGCCTGACACTGTTTCGCACAGACTTTATGGTACACCTGATTACTATTGGACATTTTTTATCACCAACGACTCATTAAAAGAGGGTCTATCAGCATGGCCAAAAGGCGATAGCGAGATTAAAAACTATATAGCTAATCAATACAAAAATATTTCTGCGTTTAGATTTCCAGTTGGAGAAGCTGACAGTCAAGGGAGGAGATCAATGGTAACGGGCATTCCATTTAAAAACGCATCGTATTCTCCGTATTTAAGGTTGTGCAAAGTTATTGGCACTGAGCAGAATAAACGAGTATTTGCTTCGGCTAAGATTATAGATTATGATCCAAATATGTCTCTTATTTGGATCGATAATAGCGATATTACTTGGTCTGCAGAAGATGCAACAGTGAATGATGAAGTAGGCACAGGAAGCACCTTAGATATTAAATATTCGGCTGAATCAAAAAATAAATTATTCTATGTTAGCGAAACTTCCGGAGATTTTAGCGTTCAATTTCACGGAGATTCAACAACTATAGGCCTTCGTAAAGCATTTTTAGACGAGCTAAGACCAATTGCTGTAAGATTCAGGCCAAATGCATTCTTCGATTCAAGACCTGATGACGTATTAGATGCAGATTACACATTAACGTCTACACAATACTGGAAAGACGGCTCTCTTGCTCCTGCGCATTATTACGATGCAATAAATATTGATGAGGAAATAAGCGAATATAGTGCAGGTCCTGAAGCGAGCAATTATGTGTCAATATATGATGACATAATAGAGGAAAATAATTTGAAAAAAACAATCAAAGTAGTAGATCCAATATACATAGAGGCTTTTGCGCGCGAATTTAAAAAACTGCTGAATGAGTGATAAATTTAATATAGGCGTTGTCGATGAAAAAGGGAATTCTATAGGGAATTCTGCTTATCAATTGACAGAGTGCGTCATGGAAAATGTAAACGGGCAACGGCGCGACATACGTGCCATGGTAGGTTATACTAAGATACACGAAAGCCTTTTTTCGCCTGCGCTTGTTTGCGAGATTGGTATACGCGATGAATCAAACTTTTTAGAAGAATTTGGTATTACTGGTAACGAAGTAATTTTTATTGAAATTGTTACAAAATCGTTTGATGTTGAACGTACACTATCTTATAAGTTTTATGTACAGGAATATAATGATTACGCTAGGAACGCTGAAAACTCACAGGTGCAGGCTTATACATTAATTGCTGTGTCAGAGCATGCTTATATTGCACCGCTTAAAACAATTTCACGAACAATATCTGGAACTAACACATCTATTATTGAGCGAATCATGAAAGACGACTTGAATGTGTCGAAATTTGCTACATTTGGTAAATGTGGTACACAGTTCGATGGTAATATAAACATTTCAAATCCACTGAGAGCTGCTATGACAGTACTGGATACTGCTGCAGATATTAATCGCACACCATATTTTTTGTACCAAGATCTTTCAGGGTTTGTTCAACTTACGTCTTTGAGCTATATTAACGATCGTGACGAGAATCCTATTTATAAAACGTTTCGAAATACAAATCAACTAGATACTACACCGAATACGCATGCCAACTATCTAGAGAGGTCTACACAGATGCTGAAAGTCAATTCAAATATCGGCCTTGCACCATCATTACAAGCGAAGAAAGGTGCGTTTGCATCTGAAAATCGTTACATCGATATTGCTAAAAAGAATTATCGGAAGCATATATTCGATGCTTCAAAGGTATTAAAGAGCGAATACAGTACATCAAAAAAGTCTGTAGCATATGGCCAATCTGTCAAGAATAAACGTGAATCTGAGGCGGGATCACCATTAAATAAAATACCACAAGCGAATATAGCATACCATTATGTGAATCGTTCAGCATTTAATGGACAAAAGAATATGAATGAGCTCGCCGAAGAGCAATCACATATCTCGCGTGCGTATATTTCTAATTACGATGCATGTTCTCATAGCTTTACTGTGATGGGAGATGCCTTTCTTAACCCAGGAAGAACGATAGCATTACATTTTCCTAAGGCAACCGATCCACTTATCTATAAAGAGTATACTGGAAAATCAGATACAGAGCGGTATGACCTTATGTTATCGGGCCAGTACCTTATATTTTCATGTATTCATACGTTCCAAGATGGTGTACATAACACAGAGATAGTAGCAAAGACTGATTCGATACAACCCGAAACAACATTATGATTCAAAATCCACAATTCTTTATTGGTGTCGTAGAAGACATTCATGATCCATTACAATTAAATCGTGTACGCGTACGTATATTTGGTAAGCACACAGAAGATATAACACTACTGCCGACCAAGAGCCTACCATGGTACAATGTAGTTATGCCAGTTACATCTGCATCGACATCAGGTATAGGGCAGACCCTCGGCCTCGTACAAGGTAGCTGGGTGTTTGGTACATTTATTGACGGCCCGAACGAACAAGAAGCATTAATACTTGGCTCACTACCAGGAGAAAGTACAAAACCATCACAAGACGGAGAAGGTTTTAAAGACCCGAATGGTACGTATCCTAAAGAAACTGGAACAGATACACCGAATAGTGCTACCGATTCTACCTCAGATGTATACAAAAACAGAGTAGCACAAAGAGTTACAGACATACCTATTGCTAGACAACCACATCTATCTAGCCTATCCGATGATGATAAGCCAGAAGATAAAGGTGTATCACTACCAGACCCAAAAACATACTATAATCCCCAATATCCATACAATAATGTTACACAAACTGAGTGTGGACATGTAATTGAACACGATGATACACCTACCTATGAGAGATTATCTACTACACACTGCTCTGGTACATCTTCTGACATTATAAGTGATGGATCTAAGATAGATACTATAATAGGGGATGGTTATACTGTACACTCTAAAGATAACACTGTCTATATAGTCGGTAATTGCAATTTAACCGTGGATGGAGACGTAAATGTTAAATGTGAGGGCAACTATGTTGTCGACGTAGGAAAAGATATGACCTTTAATGTGGAAGGTAATGTAAAAACTAAAATAGGCGGAGACTCTATTACAGAGGTCGTCGGCAAACGTGATTTTAATATAGGCACTACTGATCTGCTTAAAGTAAAGGACGGGCAAGT
>Ga0181420_1000661_pt1 | contig 13654 bp, 6 predicted proteins | sample 43SPOviralmetaG_FD_130145 | JGI IMG/M metagenome (GOLD analysis project Ga0181420, IMG submission 130145) | Marine viral communities from the oligotrophic San Pedro Time Series (SPOT) site, San Pedro Channel, CA, USA - 43 SPOT_SRF_2013-05-22 | ecosystem: Environmental > Aquatic > Marine > Strait... | reverse complement strand
TGGAAGCTTGTTTTCAGCTATGCATGGCAGCCTTGTCACGTCTTCACTTGTACGTGAGACGACTGAACAGGTTAGTCAGAACCAAGGTTATAAGTTCGGACAAGAGGAAGAAACGTACAACATCGTAGCCGCACATGGTTACTTCGGACGATTAATCTTTCAATATGCTTCGTTTAATAACTCGCGTAGTCTCCACTTTTTCTTGGCTGCATGGCCTGTTGTTGGTATTTGGTTTACTAGCTTGGGTGTTAGCACTATGGCTTTCAACCTTAACGGCTTCAACTTTAATCAATCCATTGTCGATAACGGGAACCACGTTATCCCTACTTGGGCTGACATACTTAACCGTGCGGGACTAGGAATGGAAGTAATGCATGAGCGTAACGCACATAACTTCCCACTTGATCTAGCAGCAGCGTCTACAACACAGGTAGCACTGACTGCTCCTACTATTGGATAACTAACTATGACTGATAAAAAAAAGAAAGAAACAAAGCATCCACTTACAGAAGCTATTAAAAGGATTAAAAAACGCAACCAAAAAACGCAGGAAGCAATTAACTTCCATCTCGGATACAACAATAAGTGAATAAGAAATAGGCTTACTGCCGGGTTCAAGTCCCGGCTTCACTATTGGCTTTGGCCCTCTACGGAGGATACCCTTAGCCGTCTAGACGGTGGGATAGACCACACATATACAATTAAATAACTCAAAGATCTTTGAGAGTCGAATATACATTTACTCTCTAAAATAATGGCACATCAGTCTACAGACCTAACAACCAATTTGGTTAATGTAGGTCAATCAAATCTCTCTGGAGATAAGCGGGCACTCTATCTGAAGTTGTTCAGTGGCGAGATGTTCAAAGGCTTCCAGCATAACGCGATTGCACGCGATATGGTGATGAAGCGTACACTTAAGAACGGCAAGTCATTGCAGTTCATTTATACCGGTCGGACAACGGCTGAGTATCACACCCCTGGTAACGCAATCCTCGGCAACTCCGATGGTGCGCCTCCAGTGGCAGAGAAGACCATCACGGTTGACGACCTGCTGATCAGTTCAGCGTTCGTCTATGACCTTGATGAGACTCTTTCTCATTACGACCTGCGCTCGGAGATCAGCCGCAAGATCGGCTATGCCCTCGCAGAAAAGTATGACCGTTTGATCTTCCGTGCTATTGCACGTGGTGCACGTTCTGCCTCTCCTGTTAGTGCAACTAACTTCGTTGAGCCAGGCGGTACACAGATTCGCGTTGGTGCTTCTACTAACGAATCTGATGCATTCTCTTCTTCCGCATTGGTTGCTGCTTTCTATGACGCAGCCGCTGCAATGGACGAAAAGGGTATTAGTGGAGACGGCAGAGTAGCCGTTCTAAATCCACGTCAATACTACGAATTAATTCAAGCTGTTGGTTCTAATGGTCTTGTAAACCGCGACTCTCAGGGCACTGCTCTGCAGGGCGGCCAGGGCATCATCGAGATCGCCGGGATCAAAATTTTCAAGAGCATGAATATTCCTTTCTTGGGCAAATACGGCACCAAGTTTGGCGGTACTACAGGACAAACAGATCCTGGCAACACCGGTAGCTTTATCGGTCCAGCCTTGGAAGATGCTTCCGGTGCTACTACTGGAATCAATAATGACTACGGTACTGCTGCCGAATTCGGTGCAGTGTCTGCTGGTCTTATCTTCCAGCGTGAGGCTGCTGGTTGCGTAGAAGCAATCGGTCCTCAAGTACAAGTCACCAGTGGTGATGTCTCCGTGATTTATCAGGGTGACGTTATCCTTGGTCGCTTGGCTATGGGTGCTGACTACCTGAACCCTGCTGCAGCCGTTGAGCTGTATGTTGGTGCTTCAGCTCCTTCTACATTCTAATTTTTATACACTTTACAGGGATCCTTCGGGGTCCCTTTTTTTTACTTATATGGCTTTTCCTACCACTAATGCTCAACAAGAGCTACCTGCTGTAAATACAATCCTGCAGTCATGTGGTCAAGCGCCTGTGACTACCCTTGATCAAACCAACCCGGACGTTGCGATTGCTTACCAGACTTTGTTAGAAGTCTCTCGGGAAGTACAGGCTGAGGGATGGACATTCAATAAAGAGGGTCACTATCCAATGACTCCTGACACAAACAACGAAATACTAATTCCAAACAACATCCTACAAATTGATCCAACTCAAAATGCATCTAATATAGAACTAGATGTTGTACGACGAAGCGGTAAATTATACGACAAAGCACACCACACTTTCACATTTACAAAACAAATAGAATGTGACATCACATGGCTATTTGACTGGGTAGATATTCCAACACCTATTGCTGACTTTATTGTAAGCAGAGCTGCTGCAACAGTAAGCAGCAGGATTGTTGGTGATAGTAATCAATACCAGATGCTCCAACAGAAAGAAGCATTTAACAGAGCAATGGCTATGGAGTATGAATGTAATCAAGGTGACTATACATTCTTTGGTCATCCTGGAGATACAAATACATACAGAAGCTACAAACCATACAACGCACTTCTTCGATAAATGTCAGCAGTAACTCAACGGATCTCTAACTATCTTGGTGGAGTCTCAAAACAATCAGACGACAAAATGCTCCCCGGTCAGGTCCGTGAGTGCTACAACGGCTTTCCTGATGCCACCTACGGACTTACAAAAAGACCAGGCTTTAAACATATTGTTAACCTAGGAACAGGCAACACTTTCGACAATGCAAAGTGGTTTTATATTCATAGAGATGATGATGAAGAGTATGTAGGTTGCATACAGGGCGGCGGCATTTTTATTTGGAATGCTATTACCGGACATAATTGCTCGGTAACATATGGAACAGATGCTCAGCTATACCTGACTGGCACAAAAACAAACTACAAAGTACTGACCGTTCAAGATACTACAATTGTTATTAACAATTCAAGGACTGTAGAAGCAAAAGCAGCAACTAATTTCACACCTAATGTAAAGGGAAGTTTGGTGCTATCTGCAACAGCAGCTTTAGCTGATTACCTTATAACTATACAAGGAGTCACTGTAGTAGTAGCAGCACATAGTACGGACTTTGGGTTCGATGATGTACTGACAGAAAAAACAGGGCACAACATTAAAGATGCAGTCAATGCCTTAATCACTGCTGAACAGTCGGCAAGCAATGCAGACTTTAACGGTACTTGGACAGTCTCGAAAAGCGGACAGAATAGCCTTGACATTACAAGAGTTGTCAGTGGTACACCAACAAGTTTCACATTAGATGCTAGGGGAGGATTAAGGAACAGTGATCTAATCGCAGTTCAGGATGAGATTTCTAGTATTTATAATTTACCGATTGAATCATATGATGGTCATGTTTTAAAAATCATCAATTCAGATTCAGCATTAGATGATTACTATGTGAAATACGTACGTGAGAATACAAACGATGGGCGTGGATACTGGAAAGAAACAGTTGCACCAAACGTCTCTACAGGACTAAAGGATGAGACAATGCCTCACGAACTTGTCAACACAGGTACTAATGCATTCACATTCAAACAAGTTAACTACTCGGCTAGAATAGCTGGAGATGAATTAACTAACAGTCACCCTAGTTTTGTTGGACAAAAAATTACGGCAGGTTTCTTCCATAACAATAGGTTAGGTTTTCTGTCTAAAGATAATGTATCGATGAGTCAGTCAAATGATTTTTATAATTTCTATTTTAAGACAGCACAGACAATCATTGATTCAGATCCGATAGACATTAGCTGTGCATCAATTAGACCTACTGCATTGCATAGCGTTCTACCAACAGCACAGGGCATCATACTATTTTCTGAAAAAGAACAATTTGTTTTATTTTCAGATAACGGAGTGCTAACTCCATCATTAGCTACAATTAGATCTTTATCTAATTACGAAGTTAATAGAGATATTGAACCTGTGGATGTAGGATCACATATTAATTTCATAACTAAGACTCCAGGGTATTCAAGAGTATTCAGTATGGTAACTAGGGGTCAGCAAGAGAACCCACAGGTCTTAGATCTTTCAAGAGTTGTAAAAGAATGGATCTCACCTGACATTGAACATATGATCTCTAGTCCTCAAAATGCAATGATTGCTTTGAGTAACCAATCATCGAATGTTGTGTACATATTTAGGTACTACTTTGATGGTGAGCAGAATTTGATGGAAGCTTGGGTTAGTTGGCAGTTGCCAGGTACAACTCAATTTACGGCTATCGATGCAGACAATATGTACGCTGTGACTAAACAGGGAAATCAACATACATTAAGTGTTGCAGCATTAAGTCAGAGTCCTGAACAAGCAATTATTGTAAACAATGCGGGGCAAAAAGTTAACCCATCGGTAGACCTATATGCTACTGCATCAAGTGTTGTCTATGACTCTACAAATAATCTATCAAAATGCTACTTACCATATAACGATGCAAGTAATTTAGCACCTGTACTTATTATTAAAGGCAATACTAGCACCGGCACCTTTGTCGAATCTGGCTTTACTGTTACACCTGAAAGGGCTAGTGATGGTACAGGAGCTTATTTTATTGTACCTAACAAAAACCTGACAAGTGTAGCCTCAGATGTTGTAGTAGGATTTAAATACAACTTTGATGTACATCTACCAACCACATACTTTAGACAGGATAAACCTATAACAGATTTTACTGCCAACCTTACAATTGCAAGGATGAAATTTTCTGTAGGACTATCTGGTTCTATGAACTTCAAAGTAAAGCAAGCGGGGCGGCAACCATACAGGCTGACATTTACAGGCGACGGTTCAACAACAACTTATACATATAACAAACGAGATCTTAATTTTGAGGATCGTAGTGATGTAAAAGTATTTGTCAATGGTGGTGCAACTACAGCATTCAGTTTTACGAACGACACCACCATTGTATTCAGCAGTGCTCCTGCAGCTAATGCAGAAATTGTATTTGCTATTGATGAGTGGTTCTCTACTGCTCCTGTAATTGAAGCTAATACGTATCTAGCAAATGATGTACCACTAGACAATGAAACTGTATTCACAGTACCAATTCATCAACGAACGGAGAATTTCAAATTGAGGATGTTTAACAACACACCCTTTCCTGTTGCTGTGAACGCAATGATGTGGGAAGGAAACTACACACCACGTTTCTATAAGAGGGTCTGAGAATGGGTGTAAAAGAAGGACTTATAGGAGCTGGATCTGGTGCTCTTACGGGAGCGGCATCAGGCACACCCCACGGTGCTGCTATTGGGGCTGTCGGCGGTTTTGTCTCAGGACTCTTTGGCGGTGGCGGCGATGACGGCGCGGCGTCAGAATTATATGACAAGAAGCATCAACGAAATTTAAATATCTATAGATTTAATAACAAAGAAGGTTTACGCAAACAAAAATATGAGGAACAATCTCTTAGTATTAGGAAGAGAAACGACGAAGATAATTTATTATTCCAAGAATTAGTAAGTCAGAATAATTATGATCATGGAATGTCAATTCGACAATTCCAATTTGATCAAGAAAGACGTGCTTATGAAGCTTCAGTAGATGCTGCAACGGAACAGATTGGCTTCAATCAAATGGCAGCTAATTTTGCAGGTATGCAACAAGACCGTGCACATAGCGAGCAACTAATATCCTTGATGTTTGATGAGCAACAAACACTACTTGATTATAATGTTCAGGCTACAGGATTAGCTGAAAACAGAGACAGGACAAATCTAAAAGAAGCTAGGTTGACAGGAGCAGCTCAAAGGGATGCTCAAGCACAGCGACTAGAAGGTATGAAGTCTGCCGGTACTGCTAGGAATGTTGGATCTGGTAGGTCCAGCGCAAAAGCAATGCAAGCAGCTATTGCTGAAGCAGGTGCTAATCAAGCAGCTATTGCTGATGAACTGATGTTCGGACTTACTGATATTGATCTTGATTTAGCAAGTATTAATAACAAGATGGAAAGTATGTCTAATCAATTAATACTTGACCAAACAATGCTAATGGCAACAAGGGATAATATAAATGCAAGAGATGTCTCAGTAAGAAACCAGATTGGATTGAATACGCTAAATGCAAATAGGCAAGCATTTGCTTCAATCCGATTGAAGCCGGAAATCAATCCGCCGCTACCTGAACCAATTGCATTGCCAAGGCCGAAGTATCAGGAAGTGTATGAATATAAGGCAGGACCTAAGCCTAAGAGAATTGATGCGAAGACAGGTGCTGGAGTATCACAAGGATCTAGTGCAAGTTCATGGGTACCACAATTAGTACAAGGTATTCAAACATTCGCTAATGCAGCAATTGCAAGTGGTGGTAGTGGCTACAACGCCAATAGCAATTCTGTAACTGGTATTAATAATATCAATACAATCAACCAAGTCCAAAGTTACATGACCAACTAATGGCTAAATACAAATCAATGGCATCAGAGGGTAGCTTTGGTGCCTTTCAAATGCAAGCCAGGGATAACTCTGGAAAGATCCTAGAAGCAGCAGAAAAGAAGATCCGTGGAATGGAAAGGGCTCGCGCCTTTGAAAAGGAACAAGAGGATCTTTATCTTCGAGCACAGAAATTTGCACAAGGACGTGAGGAAGAATCACGTGAAATAAATTTCAAGCTAGAAACTGAAAACCGTGAAAATTTAATGGAAGTCCAGAAACGGGACTTTCAATTACAAATTGAGGCGGCTGAAGCTCAGGCACGTAGACCTACTCAACAAGAGAATCAACTAGCTGCTCTTGTCCCACAGCTTGCTGAGGCATTTGCCGTGGGTCAAAAAACTAACGCTGAGAACAGAAGGAAAGCTGCAAGTGCTGCTGCATACGAACATGGTCTATCTCATGTCACACTGAAGAATGTATTAGGTCTAAGTGAAAACCTAAACCTATCGGCATTCAAAGCAACAGAGTATGTAGGCTCTTTAGCAGAAGCAGGTTGGAGTGAAGAAAGAATTGATGCTCTTTATAAACATCAGTACCTTACAAGGGGAGACAAAGCTTGGGTAGATAACAAGGCATTACTCATTAATAGTATTCCTAACTATCAAATAGGCGCACAAGCTATTGTATCAGACAATGCTGGCAAAACTGCTGACGAACAAATCAGTGCGTTAAGAGCTTACACACAAGATTGGATTGCAAACCTGACAATCGGTGACAGACCAGTCAGTGCTGAGATGATGGGTACAGTAGTCAACCCAAAAGTAAGGGCTGCTGAGGCAAGATTGCTTACACCACTACAAGGTATCAGAGCAGATGAAAGAGAAATACAAATACAAGCAGCTAGGAATAACTCGTTCAATACTACATTTGCCACTGATCAGGCTTTAGGTGTACTTAACCTAGTGTCGAATGCAACTAACAAACAAGAAATGAGACAGGAGTTACTTGATTGGGCGACGAATAACCATAAAAGTGGCTCAATGTCGAAAGTCAATTTAGAAAGTATTCTTACTGCAAAATTTCCACGCTCTGATGGGGCGATGGTTAGTCTTAAAGATGACTATGGCGGCACAGATGAAGTAGCCAAAGCAATGGTTTACTTAAACGGAATCGATGCAAAAGAAAACAATAAATATATTACAGAAAAGGCAACCCAACTAAGAGAATTAAATAGTCTTGATCAAGATGTTATCAATCAAAGAATTAATTCTAATCAAGATATTACTCAGGACTTTATCGAACAACAATTAAACGAAGGTAGAAAAATCTACGGACCTAACTATACATCTCCTGCATTAGAAACAGCAAGAGAGTACACAAGGTCTGCTCAGTCACTTGAAGAATATATGCCAATCTTGGAAGCAAGGGTGGAAGCGGGTGCAGGAGAACAAGAGCTTTTAGATTCAGGAGTTGGTATGTCTGCCATCAGTCAAGAATCAAATAATATGCCTAGTCTTTTACGACTTGCAAGAAGAAATGATGCAGCTAGAGCTAATCCTAATTTCAAAGATTCAGCTAAATACATAGAAGCAAAAATAAAAGACAATGAAAATTTAAAAAAAAATTCCTCATTTATTACAACAAAAGGATTGGATTACGAGATTAATCATTGGAAAGGTATTTACAATAAAGAGTACTGGACAAATATAAACAAAGGCGCAACACCAGATCAAGCCGATGAAATAGCTTTAGCGAAAACCAAGGGAGGAATCGAAACATACTTAAGCAAGGAAAAAAATTATGCAACAGGTTTAATTCGATTTGAGCAAATTATACCGAAAGCGAAAGAAACAAAACAAAGGCTTGATCAATTTAATGAAAAACTTATAACATTAAGACTTGATGATGCAAATAAAGGCAGACACGCACAAGCGATAGGACCGGAATTATTTAAGGAGAGTACTAAAGCAATGGAGATGGGAACTGAAATACCAGAATTATTTGTAAGAGCGTCCGCTATTGTAAATCAAACACCATTTGAATACCAACAATATTTAGCACCAGCCTTTCCTGGTGTAGATCAAGCTAAATTTGACGCTTCGTCATATCAAAGCTTGATGAACACTATCAAGCCAGAAAAAATGCCTTTACTTAGAAGGACATACGGTACCAGTGCAAGAGCACGAAGAGCTCTTACTGACAGTACAAGGTTAGCGGGGATGGTACGAGATAGGTCACTTGGTGATTACGATGCGACACCGGGTCCGCAATTACAAGAGACTGGCAACCAATACATGACATATATGACTAACGAATTAGGTGTGCCTAGAAATCAAGCATTAGGTTTGTTAGCCAATATGTTTAGGGAATCTACATTTAATCCTAGTGTTGCTAGCGGTGATGATGGTGGTGCAGGTGGTCTGTTTCAATGGTATGCAGAACGTCAAACGCCTCAAGTACAGCAAATGGTCAGAGCTGGTGATTGGAAAGCTCAGATTAAATATGCACTAGAAGAAGTAGGTGAGCCTGGACAAGAGTATTTACAAACAACCTTTAATAATCCACAAGAAGCTGCAGATTGGTGGATGGTGAATTGGGAAAGACCTGCAGATCCAGAAAGAGATAGTCTTAAACATACGGAAATCCTCAGACACTGGAACTAAAATTAAATGAATGACTATGATGAACAGCTAACAGGAGGTACGCTTCCAGAATTAAGTGATGAGCAAAGGCTACAACTTGAATCAGAACTTGAACAATATCAAGGGGAATTAGCTGTACCGGAACCGGAACCACAAATCGCGTCACCTGAAGCTACGGCTCCAGTACAACCAGAACCAGAACCAGAAGTACAGCCTAGTCCTGCACAAGAAGAGAAGAGGATCGGAGGACAAACAAGAGAGGAAGCGCTAGCTAGTGCAACTCTCTTATCTCCGGCACTTACTGAACTACAAACAGCAGCAGGTGCTGGTATTGCAGACTTTGCAGTCGATGCATTTAATCTAGTAACAAGGCAAGAAGCACGTAAGATTCCTGAATTTGAAAGTGAAGTAGCACAAAGCGTTCGAGAACTAAGTTCTGTTGTTTTACCTACGATACTTTTGCAGGGTAAAGGATCTGCTGTACTTGCCTCAAGGGCAAAGAATGTAAAATTCTTAGCTGATCCTGCTGTCAGGTGGTTAGGTAACACACTATTTGGAGCCGGAGTAGGTGCAGGCGTTGACTACACAGTTGAGCACAACGAAACAGACCACAATGCGACAGGAATGCTAAAGGCAACCTGGCCACGAACATTCGCCTGGATTCCAGATAATATCGCAACGTTAGATTCTGATAGTCCTGATGTAAAACGTATGAAGAACGTTACTGAAGGAACCTACTTAGGATTTAGCGTTGACTTCCTACAAGGTGCTGTCAAATGGGCTACTAATTTAGCAGGCACAGCAACAGCAGTAAAACATATCTCAGAAAATGAAAAGGCTGCTAAGTGGTTTAAAGAGAATGTTGAAATTAAAAACACTCCTGAAGAAGTAATTGATGCATCTGCTGCTAAACGTTCAGGTGAGTTAGATGAGGTTGGTGGTTACAACCTATCAAAACAAGCTGATCCCAATGATGCTGTATTTGGCTACCATGATATGTACGACTATACCGAGCAAGGTATTAGGTCAGTAGATGATCTTGGTATTGTCGGTGCTTCAATCGATGCAGTACGTATTGATAAGAATCTGGACAGTGTCTACGGACGTGTCGGCAGTGTTATGTCGGAAGGTGCTTTGAAGTTTGGACTAGAAGCATCTGGTAATCAAGAGATGATTATCAAAGGATTAGCAGAAGGTCTGAAGGATGCAGGTAAATACGGCTATAAAACTGCATCTGGTAAATACATTAGCCATGCAGATGTTGTGGAAACTGGCAACAAGCTAGCGAGTGACTTCTATGAAATGGATCTTGAGGAGCTACAGAGAACTATCTATCCTGGTTCTGTGTATCAAGGTAGAAATGTAGATACAAAGACACCTGAACTTACGAGTGAAGCTTATGCAGGAGTCATGGGAGCTATTAAAAGCTACATGGATGACTTTGTAAATATGGATGTGACTAGAGCACAAGCATATGTAGCAACGTCACTAGGTGGTCAAGTATCTGATATGGCACAAGGTATGCGCCTTACAGAAGGGACAGCAGCCATTGATAGAGCACAAGAGCAAATCCTAGACCGTCTTGAATTCTTGATGGCACAAAAGGGTATGACATCCTACGTACGTGGTAAGGCACTAAACCAGCTAAACCTATGGAACAGGATGACTGCTAAAGGGTCTAAAGCATATGATCTTGCTGAAACTAAACGTCTTGAAAATTTAATCAAGAACGAAAAGAACGGCACTTTGAAAGCAATGGAGAAGATTAAGCAAGAGTCTAAGCAGACAATTGATAATCTACGTTCTATTAGTCAAGAGCAACCTGAAATGCTAGCCCCATTAATCATGGGGTATGAGATGACCGATGGAAACATTAAGACCATCTCAGCACTTAATGAGTACGTAAAGCAATCTACTGGTGTTTTAAGTAAAGCATTTATTGATTTAAATCCTGAGATTCCTTCTGTTATCTTAAAAGGCTTCTATGCAAACCTGTATAACGGGACACTTGGTGCCTTTGCTACACCTATAAAAGCAAGGATTTCTTCTACACATTTGCTAGTAGAAAGACCCTTGAGAATTATCGGTGGAGCTATGCTTCCTGGTGGAGACAGGCAGACAGTTCGACGTGGTATTTATCAATATAAGAATATGCAAGAAGCCGTCAGTAAATCGACGGAATATATGGGTCAAGTATTTCAGAGATCTGCAACTGATCCTCACGTAATCTCAACACGAGATGATCTTGGATTGAAGAACCAAGCACAGCTTGATCTACTGAATGCATTTGCAGGTGCAAAAGCAAAACAAGGAGAATATGGTCCTCAAGCATTGATGCAGCAAGTTAGTGATATGAATGACTTAGCCAATCACCCGTGGCTACGGTATGGAACACGTTCGATGCAAGCTACTGACGCCTTTACACAATCAATGATTGCTACAGCAGAAGCAAGGGCTAATGCATTTGATGTAGTAACTAACGGAGGCAAGTTACCATTAGATGAAGCCAAAGCAGATGAATTGGCAGCAGACTTCTACAAGAAGATGTTTAATGATAAAGGTATCCTTAACAACGATGCTGTACAGAAGATTGCTGGTGAGATTAATATGAACCTAGAAAATGCTGCTACGAGGATGCTTTCAGATGTTATTAATCGGGCACCAATCCTAAAACCATTTATGCTGTTTACTAAGACTCCACTTAATGAACTTGCATTATCACTCAGTTATAGACCATCAAATCCGATGCGTGTATTCCTGAAAGATACAAATGATTTTAAACGACCATTTGAAGAAGTTAGTGGACCTGAAGTAGAGCAGTTGCTATCTGCTAGGGGTATTGAAATTACTCCTCAAAATGTAAGAGCTAAGTACAACGAGATTCAGGCAGATCTTAAGGGACGAAGAGCATTAGGAAACGTTGCAGTAACAGGTGCTGTAGGTTTGTTTATGAATGATCGCCTTACTGGCAATGGTCATTACAACCGACAAGTACAAAAGACTCGCGATAAATTAAACATCCCCCGTCGTTCTATTCAGAATCCAGATGGAAGCTATACATCGTACGAAGGTCTAGGACCACTTACAAACTGGTTAGCATTGACTGCAGACATCATGGATAACTACGATACGTTATCTGCTCATGAAGAAGGTGTACTTCTTAAGAAGATGTCGTTTGTAGTAGCAGCTTCGTTCACACAGAAGCAGATGACAGCCGGGTTACAACCATTCCTAGACGTAATACGCGGTGATACAGGTGCAATTAATAGATGGACATCAAGTTTCCTAGGTTCCTCAGTAATCAGAGGATCTAGTCAGTTTGCAGAAATTGCACGTTTGATGGATCCAGGCCGAAAAGTTGTAGAAAATGAGTTTAGTGCGATGGTACAGAACCGTTTACCAGGCTTGAAATCAGCACTACCGGTTGAATACGACTATATCGATGGTGGTGAAGTTGGAGTACCAACTAACTTCTTTGCACGTGTATTTAATACATATACACCGTTTAAAATTAATGGCAAGGTAAGTCCAGAAAAACAATATTTATACGAAATTGAATATGATGCTACTCCAACACTACGTACTGATGGAGAAGGGAGTCAACTTCCAACTGAAATACAGTCCGAGATCCTTAATAAGATGGGAGAAATGGAGCTATTTAAGAAAGGTATCCAACGAGTGATGAAGAGGTATCCAGCGAAAACCTTCCGTAAGTTATACAGAGAAGCAGAAGCCGCTGGGTTAGATCCAGACTCAAGTGAATTTGCGAGTGTTTATAAAGCTTTAGATGGTGAATTGAAACTAGCAATGCGTAAAGCAATGGATTCGTCTAGTGCTTTAACAACCATTCAAAGAAAGGCACGTGTACAAGAAACTGTAGGTAACTTCTTAAAAGCGGGTATGGTAGAAGAAGCAAAAAGTTATATGGATTACATGGAGCAAAATTTCTCTTACTAATGGGCAATGGCAACTACACAAACTACATACACAGGAAATGGTTCGACAACGAACTATTCATTTACATTTGAATATATCAAGCAAGCTGATGTCAAGGTAACTCTTGACACAGCGGCTACAACTGCATTTACGTTTGCTAACGCTACAACGCTTGCATTTACGTCAGCACCAGCAAATGGTGTAGCTATCCGTATATTCCGTGATACAGACATCAATACGTTAAATGCAACGTTCTTTCCCGGCTCCGCGATTAAAGCTGAGGATCTAAATACTAACTTCACCCAATCACACTTTGCAGTACAGGAAGCTGACTTTGATGTTGTTACAGCAAATACGACGGCTGGATCTGCTGTAACTACTGCCAACTCGGCTGTATCGACAGCTAACGGAGCAGTTACTACAGCTAACTCAGCCGAGACTAAATCTGATGCTGCTGTAGCGACGGCAAACACATCTAACACTAACTCTACGGCTGCGGTAGCGACTGCTAACACAGCATCTTCTAATGCAACCGCTGCTGTTAACACGTCTAACACTGCATCAGGTAATGCTACGACAGCAGTTAACACAGCAAATGCTGCTACAGCTACAGCTAATACAGCACTCACAAACTCACGTGAGTCTGATGGATCTGGTGGTTTTAACACAGCTATTTCTATTGCTAATACTG
>Ga0181420_1000658_pt1 | contig 13733 bp, 26 predicted proteins | sample 43SPOviralmetaG_FD_130145 | JGI IMG/M metagenome (GOLD analysis project Ga0181420, IMG submission 130145) | Marine viral communities from the oligotrophic San Pedro Time Series (SPOT) site, San Pedro Channel, CA, USA - 43 SPOT_SRF_2013-05-22 | ecosystem: Environmental > Aquatic > Marine > Strait... | reverse complement strand
GACGACAAATTAGTTGCTGCTCAAATTTCTAACCTATTTTATGGTACTGATTTACTATCTGATGATACAAATATTAAGATGCTTGATATGACTCAGCTTGATGGTTCAGACAATATGAGAGTTGTTGCTAAGTTCTCAGGAGGTGTACAAATAGGAATTGGTGCTGACGCAGTTCAACAAAACTAATAACTGATTAAATGGAGAGAGGGTTTATCCCTCTTTCCTTAACTTTAAAAAAAATAATATGTCTTGTAATTTAACAAAAGGAAGAAATATAACTTGTAGAGATACAGTTGGTGAGGTAAAGGCAATTTACTTTGCACAGTTTGATGAGGTTGCATCTTATGTAACTGCTTCAGGCGAATTAACTGACTTTGACTTGGGTGGTTCTGATGACATATATAAATACACTTTAAAGAGGGGTACTGCTTCTTGTACAGAAACTTTAACAGGTTCTAGTGAGAATGGTACAGTATTTTATACTCCATCAGTTAATATCAAACTACACAAACTAACAAAAGAAGATCAAAATCAAGTAAAGTTATTAGCTTCTAATAGATTGGTTATCTTCTTAGAATTAAACGAAGTACTAACGGCTAACTCACATAATGTGTTATTAGCTTTAGGACTAGAAAATGGAATGGAACTAAACGCAGGTACTAACGCAACAGGAACTGCATTTGGCGATATGAATGGTTACGACTGGACATTTGATGGTATGGAAAGAGATGCTATGGTAACAGTAGCTGACTATACTACAAATCCACTAGACAATTCTGCATTTACATTTAATAGTATAATAACTACGTAAACTATTGTTTTCATATTTCTTAGAGGGCTACTTAGGTAGTCCTTTTTTTTTATCAAACAAAAAAGACTTTTTTCTATTATATAGTAAGTAAACAATTATGATACACGCAACAACAGATTCTAATGCAACTTTTATAGTAACGACAGAAGAAAAAAGAATAGATACTAGTGTACCATCTTCGCAGATAAGATATTTGTTTAAATTAACAAATGATATGTCTGAGAATGTTGTTTATGCTTACGGACAAGGACAGTCGGTAAATGATAGATATACAAAGGTTGAAATTTTATCAGGTGCTAATAGTGTATATACAGGAACAGTAAATTTTAGTCCTAGTGGTTATTGGACTTATGAAATATTTGAGGTGTCTTGGCAAGGTTCAAGTGTAGTGTTAAGTGATACTACTGCACCCAAAACAGAAACAGAAGTATTAACTCCTGTTGCAAATACTAAAGGAGTTGTTAAAGGAAGTATAGAAAAAGGAAAATTAAACGTAGCAGAAGCATCAGGATCAGAAGAAGTACAATATACAGAACACTCTGCACCAACTGGTACGAATTACATATATGTTAGTTAAATAAATAAAAAAAATGGGAATAAAAAATACACAAGTTTTATTAAATGAACAATTAGGTCAGCAAAACGGAGTAGAAATATTTACAACTGCTGCACAAACAGGTAAAGATTATTATGCTATTTACTTTGTAAAAGAAAGTGTAATAGGTACTATCACTATGACTGATTCAACAGGTTCTAGTGCTTTACACACAACTGTACCAGCAGGTATGACTTTGTTTGGTAAAGTAACTGCAATTACACTTACAAGTGGTTTAGCTATTGCATACAAAAACTAAGAAATGAAATTAGCATTAGGACTATCTTTACCTACAAGTAACAAGGGAGGTCTTACACCTACTCAGATACAGGTTAATGACTTTGAAGCTAGGGTTATTGCTGATGGTGGAGTATTTGAAGCTAAGGCTTGTTTAGTAGACCAATTAAAAACTTTAAATAATATAGCATGAGTTTATTAGATGATGTAAGTGTTGTAGTAACTCCAAACGGATATAAAGCAGGAACTTTGTATAGTGTTTTACCAACTGCAATTGCAGGTAGTGAATTAGTGCAAGACAGTAATTTTACTTTAACAGGAACACAAGCACAAAACACAGCGGGAACATATTGGGTTACTTATGCAGGTTGGACAATATCAGGTGGTAAAGCATTAAGAAGTGGTGTATCAAGTAATACTCCTATTGCTCAAAATGTACCAGTTGTAAATGGTAAGGTATATAAATTTTCTTACACTAGAACTTATGCATCAGGTAATGGCGAAACAAACTTATTTGTTCAAACAGATGGTAGTAATTATGTTACTTTAGGTAGTTATACTTCAACTGTTGTAGAAGAACATACAGTTACTGGAACATTTGTAGCAGGTTTTACAGGTAATATATTTTGGCAGCTTTATGGTATTGGAACATTTGCGGGATCAGTTGATAATATATCAGTAAAAGAATGGTCGGGTGCAGATATGGAAGTTACTAGAGCAACTGCTGCTACAAGAGTAGATGAGAATGGTTTAGTAAATTATGCTGAGGTTTTAGGTAGTGAAAAAGTATCTTGTGGTAGTTTTGATTGTGCAGACCCTAATGCAGAATGGATTACAGAAGCAGGTTGGAGTTTTAGTGGAGGTAATGCAAATAGAACTAATACAGGAACATTTACTGCTTTACAACAAAATATATTAGAAAGTGGTAAAACATACAAAGTAACATTTACTATAAGTTCTATTACAAGTGGGGAGATTTATGGTATAAGATTAGGTTCAAACTATATATTAAGAGATAAATCAACGACAGGCACATATACAGGGTATGGAACTGCAAACGGCACAACATTATCTATTATGGGTAATCAAACTTTTGCAGGTTCAGTAGATAATATATCAGTAAAAGAAGAAACAAGAGATAACGTACCTCGTATAGACTACACAGGAGGAGGTTGTCCACATATATTAGCAGAGCCACAGAGGACTAATACAGAAACTAAAAGTAATGGGTTTTCTACTTGGGCAGCTAATAGTAATATAACAAGAACAGCAGATTATATAACATCTCCTGATGGCACACAAAATGCTACAAGATTACAATTTACTGCTAATGGGTTTACTGCTAATACTGCACAAACAGCTTCAGCACAAAACACAGTTTCTTGTTATGCAAAAAGAAATGATAGTGGTACTCAAAGTATTGGTTTTTTTAAAAATGGTAGTGGTACAGTAGATAGTGCTTGGTCGCTTACAAGTGATTGGAAAAGATTTACATATACTTATACTGCTGCTTCAGGTTTCGGTTATGTTGGAATTGCAGGAGATAGTGGTGCTGATGTTTCTGTATTTGGATTTCAAACAGAAGCAGCATCTTACGCTACATCATACATACCAACATCAGGAAGTACAGTTACAAGAAACCAAGACGTCTTTAAAAGAGATGGTATAGCTAGTTTAATTAATAGTCCCGAGGGGGTTTTGTTTGTTGAGATGGCTTTATTAATTGATGATGATAGTAATAAATATATTACTTTAACAGATGTTCTAGGAGCAAATAAAGTGCAAATTGATTTTGATTATTCCTCATCAAGACTTCAATATGTAGTGGTTAGTGGAGGGGTAACACAATGTAATATAAAAATATCATATGCAGGTACTAATATGGATAAACTTGCCTTTAAATGGAAAGAAAATGATTTTGCTGTTTGGATAAATGGAGTAGAAAGAGGAACTGATACAAGTGGTTCAGCATCGATAGGTTTAAATACTTTAAAGTTAAGTGCTCCTTCAGGTAGTAACAATTTCAACGGCAAAGTAAAACAACTACAAGTATATAAAACAGCATTAACAGATACACAACTAGCAGCTTTAACTACATAATATGAATATATACAAACTACAATACACAGACAAAGCAACAGGAGATGCTGACTTACTATCTAAAGGTACTTATCAAGTAGTAACTGAAGAGGGTGTTACTCAAGATGTTTACACTAATGGTACACAAGCTATAGTTTACATAGGACAGATAGTAGAGATACCAGGAACGTATGATCCTGATGGACACGAGATAACTCCTCCTGTTTATTATACTGGAGTATATTACGACTTAATGACTACAGAAGAATTTGACTTTGGAACTAATGAGATATTTCCAGTAGATTGCGTACATTCGTTTGCAGGATATGAGAAAAATGCTGAAGGTACTGACATTGATCCTGAAGAACTAGAAGAATTAATAATAGAATAAAATGGAAAATATACTAAGTGTAGATTTATCAAGCGAAACAAGTCCAGTAGTACAAGAGGTACGAGGTAGGGATTATATAGAGTATGGTACTGAGGATTACAAAAACCTTTACCCACAGTTCTTAATAGACCTTTACTATAATTCTAGTACACATTCAGCCATCATTAACACAACTTCGGAGATGATTGCAGGAGAGGATATAATAGTAGAAGAAAGCGAAAACTTAGAACAATTTGTTAAACTAAAAAAATTCTTTGCAGAAGCTAATGGTAAAGAAACACTACACGAAGTAATTAAAAAACTTTCATTTGACTTTAAACTACAAGGTGCATTTGCTATTCATATTATTTGGAATAAAGCTAAAACAGAAATAGCTGAGATTTACCACGTACCTGTAGAGAGAGTTAGAGCATCAAAACCTAATGCTATGGGTGTAGTAGATTGTTATTATATAAGTGCAGATTGGAGTAATACACGAACAAACAAACCAGTAAAGATAGCAGCATTTAATACTAAGGATAGAACTAATCCTAGTCAGTTATTATATAGTGGCTTGTACAGTCCTAATATGGACATCTATCATACTCCTGATTATCTTGCAGCAAACAACTGGGCATTAGTAGATCAAAGAGTTGCTGAGTTTCATTTAAATAATATATCTAATGGTTTTTCAGGAAGCTATATGATTAGTTTTGCTAACGGAGTACCGACACAAGAGGAGAGATTTCAAATAGAGAGAAGTTTAGCAGAGAAGTTTACAGGTGCTAGTAATTCAGGAAAGTTTGTATTGACTTTTTCAGATGATAAAACTAGAACTCCTGAGATTACTCCAATTACTGTAAGCAACGCAGACAAGCAATATCTTGCGTTACAAGAACTTTTAGTACAAAACATACTTACAGGTCATAGAGTTACTTCTCCTATGCTTATGGGTATTAAAAACGATACTGGGCTAGGTTCTAATGTAGATGAGATGAACGCAGCATTTGAGATATACTTAAACACAGTAGTTGTACCTTACCAAAAACACATATTAAAAACTCTATCTAAAATATTTGAGGTTAATGGTATGAACTTACCAATATCTTTCGTACAAGCTAAACCTATTACTTCTAAGTTTACAATAGAAGATATGAAAGAGGTAATGACACAGGATGAAATTAGAGCAGAACTAGGTCTAAAACCTTTAGCAGAAGAAGAACTAACGGCAGAGGATGATAACTATAACTTAGAAAAAGTAGGTACAATAGTTTCTGATGGTAAAGAGTTACCATTATTTGATAGTATAGAAGAAGCTGAAGCTGAAGCAGAAAGGTTAGGATGTAGTGGGCATCACATACATACGCAAGATGGTAAAGAATACTTTATGCCGTGTGCAAACCACGAACAAATAACTAGCTTAAAAAAATGCGACTGTAATGAAAAAAAAGAAGATTGCGACAAGAAATGCTATGAAGATGTAGATATGATAACTCCTAATCCTTGCACAGCAGGATATGAACCTATAGGACATAAAATTAAAGATGGTAGAAAAGTACCTAACTGTGTACCTATAAAAGCTAAAACTGAGTTAGATGCTTTCTTAGAAACTGTTGAGGATATACCTGAGGGTTGGGAACTAATAGATGAAGAAGTAGTAGATGGAGAACACGCAGACTTTGACTTTGAAGAAGAACTAAATCAGATAGCTGCCGAGAAGATAGAGTTAGCTACTACTGGAGTTGCTAGACCTGATAGTAAATCTGAGCAAGATGGTATATCTAAAAAGACATACGATTACTACAGAGTAAGATATGTATATGCACAAGATAACTTCTTAACTAGAAAGTCAGGTAAAAAAAGAGATTTTTGTGAAAAAATGGTAGCTGCTAATAAACTATATAGAAAGGAAGATATAGAAAGAATGTCTACTAAGAGAGTTAATGCAGGTTGGGGTAAAGGTGGTGCAGACACTTACGATATATTCTTATATAAAGGTGGTGGTAATTGTCATCACTTTTGGCTAAGACAAATATATAGAACTGAACTAGGTATATCTGTAAGTACAAAGATTAAAGATGCAGATTTAGTAGGATATACTAAAGCTAGATCAGAGGGGTTTACTGCTAAGAAAAACGATAAGAGAGTAGCTATAGCACCTAAAAGAATGAAGAATAACGGATTTGTAAAAAAGAGATAATATGGCATACGTTTTATTTATATCAGAACAGAAATTAGTAGACAGTACAAGTATATATGGTTCAGTAGATAGTTCACTATTACTTCCTTATGTACGACAAGCACAAAGACTGTACTGTGAAACTAAGTTAGGTACTAAGCTAACGCAAAAGTTAAAAGATTTAATTAAAGACAATGAAGTTAATAATGTAGGTAATGAATACTATAAAGAATTACTTAACGACTATATAGGAGATTATCTTCCTAACATGGCTTTATATATGGCTATACCTTTTTTAAGATTTAAAATAGAAGCAGGGAATATATACTCTAAAACTTCTGAAACAGGAGTAGCTTTAACTACTGCCGAAGCACAACACATAAGATCAGAAATTTTAAATACTGGAGAATATTTTATTGAGAGAATGATAGACTTTATTAAAAACAATATTAGTCAGTTTCCTGAATACAATCTTAACAGTGGCTCAGATGTATCTCCAGACGGCTCAGGTTTTTCTTATTTAGGAATGAATTTAGAAAGACCAAAAGGACAAGGAGATAAGATAACACTAAGAGATTTTCTAACTCCTGATCTAACATAATGAAGAAAAGATATAAAGTAAAGGAAGTTAATAAGACAAAACTAAAATCATATTTAAAAAATGCCAATACAAAAAACAGTACAGGACACTCTAGAGGTCGCAACGGTCAACGGAACAGTTCTAGGATTAACGACATTTTCTAATATAGAACTAGCTTTAAAGATTATTCTGCTAGTGGTATCAATAGCTTATACTATAGACAAGTGGTATAGTCAAAAAAAGAAGAATGGCAAAAAATAAAATATACACAGTAGTTAAAAAAACACGTACTAAACGTAAAGGAGTACATTCAAAAAATGCTTCCAAATCCCAAAATGCTTTTAAAAAACAATCAAGAGGACAAGGTAAATCTTAAACTTGTTCGTATGATATGTACTGATAAATCTACTATAGGTAGGTTGTATCTTAACAAAGAATATGTATGTGATACGTTAGAGAATCCATATATAAACAATGAACGTAACATAAGTTGCATACCTGAGGGTACTTATGATGTTAGGTTACGTTTAGCTAGAGAGAGTGCTACAAGAGATTACTTACATCTTTTAGTACAAGAAGTACCTAATAGAAGTTATATATTGTTTCATAGAGGTAATACTGCTAAAGATACGTTAGGTTGTATTCTAGTAGGAACGCATAATGAACAAGACTTTGTTAGTAATTCAAAAGATGCTATGGATTTATTAATAAGTGAAATACTTAAATTAGGTGGCGAGAATATTAAATTATCAATTAATAAAAAATAAAATGAAAAATTATTTAATTTTAACAATTTTAAAATCAAAAAAAGTGTGGTTTACAATAGCTGCAATCATTGTACCATTTATAGCAAGATCATTAGATGTAGATGAGGTTCACGTTAGCGAAATGTTTTGGGCTTTAGTAGGATTAACTGGCGCACAAGGTTTAGCAGATAGTGGAAAAAAGTAATAGATACAGATTAAAACCACACGAGATAAAAGTCCTACAAAAACTGCGAGAGCAAGAAGTCAGTAACGTATTAGTAATAGGAGACTTGCACGAACCTTTTTGTTTGGATTCTTATCTTGATTGGTGTATAGAACAATACGATACCTATAATTGCACGGAGATAGTGTTTATAGGCGATATAATAGACAATCACTACTCTTCCTATCACGAGACCTCTGCTGATGGTATGGGTGGCTTAGATGAGCTAGAATTAGCTATTAAGAGAATATCTAGGTGGTATGATGCTTTTCCTAAAGCAACAGTTATAATAGGTAACCACGATAGATTAATTATGAGAAAGGCACAAAAAAGTGCAATACCGAGTAAATGGATCAAGTCTTATAAAGAAGTATTAGAAGTACCTAACTGGAACTTTGTAGAAAGATACGAACTTAATGAAGTACAGTATATACACGGAGAGGGTGGTACTGCAAGAACTAAATGCAGAGCAGATATGATGAATACTGTTCAAGGACATTTACATACACAATGCTACACAGAACACTATGTTGGAAAGAATTTTAGAGTATTTGGTACACAGGTAGGTTGTGGTATAAATCACAAGTCCTATGCTATGGCTTATGCTAAATATGGAAAGCGACCTGCCGTAGGTTGTGCAGTTATTCTTAATAATGGACAAACTCCATTAAACCTTTTAATGCCCTTATAATCAACACCTTACATATATTAACATTCTAATTGTTAATAACTTATTTAATTACTTTGTTAATTGTTAAGTTAATTAATTGTATATTTGCTTTATAATTAAAAACAAAAACAATGAAAACAAAACTTTTTACAAAATCAGAAATAATTGAACATATAAAAACAAATACTATTTGGAAAGATGCTCAATTTTATGTAACTAAACAAGGAGATTTAACAATGTCATTAGATGGGGACTTTGTTGATCATACTTGGAAAGCAGAAACTTTTATAAATAAATAAATAATAAGGGGGTGTAAAAACCCCCACTTAAAACAAAAACAAATGGTATTAGAAAAACGTAAGTTAAGATTAGTAAGTAAAAGATTTAAAAATATATTATTAAATATAATATTTTTTATAATTGTAAGTATAGGATCAGTAGGTTTATTAATGTTGGGTGGTTTATTAGATAAAATATAATGGATAGAATACCTACACCTACTCCCTTAACTGATAAAGAATATGATCAGTTACAAATTCAACACGAAAAAGAAAGACAAGAAAGATTATCTTTATTAGATGACAAAGTCGTACAAGCTAAACTATATTACTATAGAGGAGTAAGACAAGCTACTACTAAGACTCAAGAACATTTAGTAACTGACCATAATCACAAACCTTTATTTACAGCTGATTTAGATTTAGATGCATATGGTACAGCTGTAGTAGTAGGAACTGATAGACAAAGATGTGAAGATGATACCTTTGATAAAATTACTGGTATCTATTCTTTAAATCTTACAGACGATATGTTAGAAGCATATAAAGAAAACAATAATCAATTAATAATTTTTAAATAATAAATATGAAAACGAGTAAAATCAAAACTGTAGTTAGTATAAAACCACATCAAACAGAAAAATATGGTACAACTTTCTACCATAATTTAGAAATGGAAAATGGAGATAAGATTAACATAGGTAAAAAGAAAGAGCAAAAAGTAGGTTGGGAATTATCTTATGAAATTACAGAACAAGGACAACATGAGTATAATAAAGCTAGAGCAGTTGCACCTGAATCTTTTAATAAATCTAATAACTATACACCATCTAATTCTTCTAATGATGATAGACAATTACTTATAGTTAAACAGTCAAGTATAAAAGCAGCAGTTGAATTTGATAATCAATGCACTATTGAAGATATGTTAAAAAATGCTGAAATAATTAAAGACTGGGTAATGGGTACTGATGTGCAAAAGAAAGTAGATAAAGTTGCTAAAGCTTTCAACGATAAGTTTGCAGATGAATCTGATGATTTACCTTTTTAATATGACAGATAGAGAAAAATTTGAAACCATTTGCGACCTTACTACTAATACAGTAGGGTTGCAACAGGGTTCTTTATCTTATAATACTAGAAAGCAAGAGATATTAGTACCTAGAATGGTAGCATCTAACATAGCTATCTTGACTAAAGACATTCACGTTACTGTAATTGCAGATATAATTAAAAAGGATCGTACTTCTGTTATGCACTACAGAAACACGCATAAACAAAACTATGCAAGTTTTCCAGTTTATAGAGATACGTTTAATAAAGTTTTTACTGCATACAACGAACTAGAAAAGATAAAGTTAGTATTTTCAGAAAAAGAAGAAATGATAAGACATTTATTAGATGCAGGAGTTAAGATTGTAGCTAAACCACAAGTAAAGATTAAAGTAATAAGTGGTAAGTGTAAATACTTAGTACCTACTAACTATTTGGATTTCTCAAAAAATATTGATATAATTAAAGATTCATTAAGACAATATGATTACACATACGACATTATAACAATATGAAAGAATTATTAAGTAGTACTGCATTTTTAGTAGTGAATAAAACATTAGCTAAGAACATAGGTTTAAAAGAAACAGTATTATTAGCTGATCTAATTAGTAAAGAAGAATACTTTATTAATAATGGAATGACTAATGGATGGTTTTTTAATACAGAATCTAACATACAGAAAGATACAACACTAACTCCATACCAACAGAGAAAAGCTATTAAAACTCTTAAAGAGCATAATATAATAGAAACTAAACGTATGGGAGTACCTGCTAAACAACACTTTAAGATAAATGAAGAACAAGTTGTGAAGTTTCTTAACAACAAGTTATTAAGTAAATCAACAACTATTAATAATAATAAAGAAATAACATTAAATAATAATATATCTATAAAAGAAAAATTTTTAAATGATGTTATGGTTTTAGATTTTTCTGAAGAAATGAAATTAGACTTTATTAATTACTGGACAGAGAAAAGTTCTGATAGATTAAATGCTAAGATGAGGTATCAGAAACAAGCTACCTTTGATGTTAAGTTGCGACTTGATCGTTGGGCGAAAAATTCTGCTAAGTGGAATACAAAGAAAGCAGGTACATCTAAATTAGATGCACAGATAGATGAATGGCAAAAAGCAAAGAGTTTACTATGATAGATGAGTATAAGGAGAAACTATACCTAGAAAAGTTATATAAAAAAAATACTATAGATTTGGATAACTATTTTAAGTATAGTGGTAAGTTAGAAATTGGTAATAAATTTAAAAGAGTAACAGAGGAATATACTTATCAAGTAAGAACCTATATAAAAAATGATATGAGTAAGTATAAATTAAAAAACTATAGAAAATGAAAGAATTAGATTTTAACGAAAACATTATAGAAGATTTAAATTTAACTGAATTACAAATTTTAAATATTATTTCTAAATGGTACACAAATGGTATGATGCACGATATTATATGGGATTGTGAGTGTAGAGAATTAGATGAAATAGTAGAAGATTTATTTTTTGAAAAATTAGAAGAAGAAAATTTAATGAGAAGTATAAAATTATGAAAACACTACAGGAAGAAAACATTAAGGAACTAACAGAAAAGGTCTTAGACTTAGTAGCAAAGACATCAGTAGAGTTAGGACACAGAGCAGATGCTAAATCAATGGCATCATTATCTAAAATATTTGCAGAGGACTTACAAAAAGAAAATAGATTTAGAAGAATGACATTTAATCAAATAGAGGATGCTTTTCACATAGGAGTTAGATACTCTGACTTTGATCCTTATATAAATATTAGAACATTTTTTAAATTCATTATAATTCATAAAAAGAAAATTAACGAAGCTATTTACAAAACAGAAACACTCAATCAAAAAAATGTAGAATTTTATCAACCACCTTTAAAACAATTAAAATGAAAACAATAACTATAACTAAAAATGAAATAAAAACTGCTACAGATGCAATTAAATGGCATTTAAAAAACTATGGACATATAACAAGTTTACAAGCTATTAAATTATATGGTGCTACACGACTAGCTGATATAATATATAAGTTAAAAAAACAAGGTTATACTATACATTGTGAAAATTTAGAATTTACTACTAGATTTAATATAAAAACAACAGTAGCTCAGTACCTGTATTTTAAACCTACACCACAGTTTGAAGAAAAAAAAATAATGTGGGGTTAAAATGAAAATAAGACAAACATCAATAGACTGCTATAATAAAATTAAACAAGAGGGATTGTTAAGTAAGAGAAGATTAGAAGTTTATGAAGCATTATTATCTACTGCACCTTGCACATCTTCTGAAGCAATAAGAAATGCCAAAACTACATTTGGAGTATTTGGAGTTAGTTCAAGGTTTACAGAACTTAGAGATTTAGGTGTAATATATGAAAAAGGAGAAAAAAAATGTAGTATTACTGGCAGAAATGTAATAGAATGGGATTTAACAGATAGACTTCCTGTAAATGTAAAAAAAACTATTAAAACTAAAAAGCAAAAAATTAATGATGCTTTAAATTTATTGCGTGTACTATACAAAAATAAAGATACTAGCACTAATGAAGATTGGACAAAGGTTGCTAATCTAATTAAGAGTATATGAAAAAGACTGTAAGCAAACTAAAGAAAGAGTTAGACAAATGGTTTAGCTTATACATTAGATTAAAAGATTGTAATGAATATGGAATGGTACAATGTTATACTTCAGGTAGAGTTTATCACTATAAAAAAATACACGCAGGACATTTTATTTCTAGACGTCATTTATCAACTCGTTGGCTAGAACAAAATGTAAAACCTCAGTCAGCAGCAGATAATTTATTTGGTCAGGGAGAGCAGTATAAATTTGGTTTACATTTAGATAGCGAATATGGATTAGGAACTGCTGAAGAATTACAATTAATAGCAAGACAACCTTTTAAAATGATGCGTATAGATTATGTAGAGAAGATAAGTTATTACAAAGACCTTGTTAATAAAATAAAAAAGGAAAAGAATATAGAATGAAAAATTTTCTATATTTGGATATGACCAAACCAATATTTGCAAATACTACACACCAAATAGTTGTTAATGACTATTTAAACTTAATGCTAACATTTGCAAAAGACATATCTACTAAAGCAAAGTTTGAAAATTTTAAAGAGGTTTTAGATTGTGTTTTAGAATATCACAATAGTTATGGCGAAGATGTTTCAATGGGAAATTGGAATGATTGGTTAATGATAATACCTATTAATACTTCTGTAATGGTTAATGGATATTTTGCAGGAATACAAACTAAAGGCAATTTAGAAATAGTTAGGTCTTACAAAGTTTTGTTAGATAATGCTTTAGAAGTTTTGGTAAATGATTTGCGAGAAATAGAATACAATAATGAATAAAGTTTATGAAGCAGTAGCAGATTGTAGAAAGACATTTGTAGAGATGTCCTTTGCTTTTACTCACGATATAAACGAAATAGAAGAAGCAGTACAAGAGTGTTTAATGTATTTTTTACAAATGAATCCTACAGTTTTAAAAGACATATACGAGAAAGATGGACAGAAAGGGTTAATAAGATATGGTGCAGTAGTTTTAAGAAGAAGTTTTACATCAGTAAGAAGTCCTTATTATTATAAGTATAAGAAATACTACACAAACTTAGATGCACAGGCAAGTACATTAACTTACGACATAACAGAAACTGGAGAAACATCTAATGAAAAGAATCTATACAATATACCTAATCCTGAAGAATATAAACAATGGCAAAAGCTAGAACTTATAGATCAAGCATTAGAAGATGTTTATTGGTATGATGCTTCGGTATTTAAGTTATATTACTACGAGGGTAACACACTTACTGGACTAGCTAAAAAGACAGGCATAAGTAGAAATAGCTTGTTTACGACT
>Ga0181420_1000654_pt1 | contig 13768 bp, 26 predicted proteins | sample 43SPOviralmetaG_FD_130145 | JGI IMG/M metagenome (GOLD analysis project Ga0181420, IMG submission 130145) | Marine viral communities from the oligotrophic San Pedro Time Series (SPOT) site, San Pedro Channel, CA, USA - 43 SPOT_SRF_2013-05-22 | ecosystem: Environmental > Aquatic > Marine > Strait... | reverse complement strand
TATATGGTACTGGGTTGGATCACACTGTAAGTATTCTTCGCATTCCGACTCGTAAACTAAAACAGGAGGGTCTTCACATATATCGTGGCAAAGTTGTTTTTGCCATACAGAATCTAAAGGAGGACAAAAGTACCAATTACATTCCCAACAGTCTTGTTTATATAATTCGAATAATGCTTCAGATAAATTTGGATCATATACTACAAGAGGAACAGGCGGTACCAACAATTGTGTTTCTTCTGACCCTTGCTCTATTTCTGAACAAGAAAGAATTTGCGATGCTGCCAACAAGATAACTAAACAGACGGGGATATATTTTTTAAATATTTGTTTAAAGTGTAAAGCCGTCTGTTTAATTAAGTTCATCTCTGTGTAAGCATTAGATCCTGCCTTAACTCTGGTACTACATCATAGTCTTCTAATTTTTCTATATTAACCCATGCAAAATCAGTGTTTTCATTAAGGTCCAATGTCTCATTAGTAACTATGCCGCTGTAAGTAAAAGTTTTAAATAAATAATTTTTTTTTCTACGTCGTATATAAGTCAAGTTGCTAATCATCAATCCGGTCTCTTCATAAACCTCTCTAGATGCAGCTTCTTGCTCTGTTTCTCCCTCTACTGCATGGCCTCCAGGTAAACTCCACTTTCCTGGCTCCCATACACAATCTTCTGCGCGCTTTAAAAGTAGAACTTGCCCAAGTTCATTATATATTGCGGCGATCGCAGTTATTTCTGTATCTTTCATACCTATATTATAGGATCAAATTAGCAGATGTTTAGCTAAAAGTTTGAGTAAGGTACAGGCTTATTACCGTCGCGACGAAAGCCTTTACTTTCTATCTCATCCATTACGCTCTCATATGGGTATGTTCTATCGGCGCGAGGGTCAGGTTTTGGAATCCATACGTATGGTTCTCCGCCGACAGTTAAAACAATTGTTCCGTTGTTTTGATTCCAGGTGCCTTCAAGGTTAGCCTCTTTGGCGTAGTTTCTATACGGGTATAGTTCACTTTCAGACTGTGGTAAGTTTGCGGCGCGAGTCATTCCTCTGGGTGGTGATTGACCTCCGAGCATTTCTTTCATGGGCTCTCTATAAGTATCTTCACCTGTTCGTGCGTAGTCTGCGTCACTTCTAGCAAATAGTCTTTCGTTATCACGTATAAAATTTAGAAGTTTGTGTTGTAGCTGAACGTTCATTCCTGCAACGTTTGGGTCACGTGCAATCTCTTTCATGATTTGTACTGCTTCCGCCGTGATAGCAGTTAGTTTCTGCTGAAGATGTTGGGCCCGGGCTTGACCTTGTTTTCCAAAAAGATCCATTTCTTGAAGCTGTTCTTCCTCTCCTTTCTTTGGGGCGCCCTGCATCCTTTCTATCTCTTGAAAAACTTTCTGCAACAAAGCACCAACAGTGCCACTACGAATGTTTGATTTTTGAGCAGCTGCTAATAAGCCTTTAGCCAGTTTTGTTACGACTGCTCTTTCTTTTGGATCAGCTCCTTGGGTTTTGCCAAGCTCTCTCGCTTGTGTTGAAAACTCTCCTGCTCCCATTCCAGTCTCTTCGGCTTCAGACAAAACCTGCTTAATTATCTCTTTAAGTTTTATATTTGGTGTACTCATGTGCAATCTCCTGTGTATATAATTATTCTTTACTAAACCATTCTACTTTTTTAAAATCATTAATTTTTTCAAAAAATGTTTGAATGGTTTTCTTGTCCCCGTCTAAAATGTTACCGGCCGGGGCGACAATCATTTTATCATTTCCTTTTTTTTTAGGTACTATCTCGCCATCATACTTTACTACGCCTATGATTTTAAGATTTTGAGCAGGAGAAGAGCCGCCAGATGCGCTAGGAACGATTATTAAATCCCATCCCATATCATCGGCCGGATTAATTAACTCAGGCCATTCCCCATAATCAAATGGTAATTGATAGCTTTTGTCTTGTCCAAATTTTTTATAGCTGTGGACCGGATTATCAATGTTTATAGTAAAGTTTTCTTCTGGATTATCCTCTAAAAATGTTCTTAGTTCTTTTATATTAGGCATAGTCATACTCTCTCTTGGAGATGACTGCTCTTTAAACAAATTCATTTGAATTGGCTCTCTAACTTGTATCAAAAATTCTCCAATGTCTTGATCCGACCACGTACCGTCTTTGGGCACCCTTGGCCATTTATCTGCATCATCTGTGCCATCTGGAATAGCAGCTTGAAATTTCCATTTGCCTAGGCGTTCATCAAAATAATAGTCAATTATTGGCTGACGGGGGCTCCACCGATGTTGTGAACTTTTCGCGGAATTAAAGCTAGCATCAGAAATTGCATCTTCAATCTCCGACCTAGTAAGAGATTCACTTAATACAAATTTACGCCAATTTTCAAGTAGTTTCTGCATAATAGTAAATAGTCCTTATCTATATTCTATCTTTTCTTCATCCTCTAAATCATAAAGAATATCTTTATCCTTATAATATACGTGCATTAGCGCTTCGAGATATGGCTTCAATTGAGGATTTTTTAGAATCCATGGTGATAAAATATCTGAGCATCGATGGTCTTTAACTTTATATACATCACTTCTGTTTTTAAAATAATATTGCCATACTTTTGCCGCTGCTTCCTTAACGTCGCCTGTGCTCTCACCATGGCCACCGGACATCATAACTCCACCACGTTCATCATATATATATTCTAATGCCATATCATATAATAAAGGCCCAAAGCCCTGTTTCGCATTGACATTGCCTACAACCCACACATCATTATAACATTCTATGCTTTGGTCTTCTATTCGGTCTTCTTCATCCCATTCTGGATTGTCATCGTCTAATAACATACAATATATTTGACCGATCTTTTGGGGACGATCGTCTACTCTACTATTATATATCTTAATTATTATACGGTGGCGCTCGTCTTCGACTACGGCGTGGCCTATATCCTCGGCGCGCTTCATACCTTCTTTTAGATAAGATCGCCAATTTTCAAGTAGGAGGTTCACTTAATGATTCTCTTAATCTCATTTGGGCTATAGCCGCGCAGAGACACCGCTGTGCCAGTTGTATCAATAACTGCTTGCTGAAGAGCTGTTCTTGGACTTACAGGGTTTAGCAACTCTTCAAAATACACATCGTTATAAGTATCATCATCGTATGGAGAACCCCAGCCAGCATTGTTCATATATGTCTGTAACGGCTCTGGCACTTCGTCTCTATCTGGCCACCAAACATGATCATCTTCTACGTTGGCGTCATGATCTTCGAGAGAAGGAATATCTGGAAATATCATATCGTTTCCAACATTAACCTCAAAAGTAGTTCCGTCATACTCTCTTGTTGTAGATTTGTTTGGTTCTTTCGAAAGATAAACTGGTCTCATCCCGTATATTTCGTCAGCCCAGTGGACTCCGAGAGTAAAACCGCCGACGTATCCACCATGATCTGTGTATATGCCCTCTTCTTCAACAGAGTCTGCAGTTGTTTCGTGAGTCGTATGATACCATATTGCACCGGTTGATTCTTTTAAAACATAATTTCGCCAATGTTCTAATAATAGTTTCATTTTGTATTTTTGTATGCTTGTTTGAAAAGCTGCTGTACAGCAGGATCACCTTTATAGTGTAGGTCTAAAGCAACTTTTAACTGTTCTAAATCTTTAATCTTTTCTTCAGCTGATAAACTTCCATAAGGTTGAAATAAATCTGGATTGTCATCTTTTTGCCATGAATTGTGTTGCATCCAAACTTCATGAAATTTAGAAGCTAAATTATTAATATCATTAGCTGACTCAACCGGCATACTTTCAACAACTTTTGCATAATCAACAGCAGGACCACCATTTAGCTTGTGGTTTAACGCAGGGACAATATCGTTAGCCGGCTGATTAATATTTTGATGAGCAACGCCATCAACCATTTTTATTCCTTTATAGTTCTGAAGCTCTTCTGCAGCAGGATTATTAGGAATAGGCTTAAATCTAGGCTCATCACCTTTGTTTTGTCTATAGCCTTGTAGCCATTTTTCATGCATCTTGTCTGTCATTTGTTTTGCTAATGACTCATTTAAGTACTTTCGCCAGTTTTCAAGTAGGAGTTTCATTTGTTGTTTTTCCTTGAAATTTAGCTGTTTTTGCAATTTTATCTGCTTGTTCATGGTTATCGTTAGCAACAGCTGCCATATATTGCATTAGTATTTGCTGGGCGTTTTTTATATTTTGTGGAAATTTTGTCATTATTTTGTTTGCCCAAGCCATCATATGAGCATTTCTTTTTTTTTCATAAGCAAACTTTTGTTTCATTGCATCGCGCTTTGACTCTAAGTCTTTTACTTTTTTATCGTGTGGTTCTCTTCCTTTTTTTCTCATATATGCTTTTTGCTCTTCAGGAGACATTGCTTTTACTTTTTCATATTCTGCATAGCCCGGGCCAGCAGCTTTTTTTGCAGCTTGAACATCTGCTTGTGTAGCCTCTCTAAGTTCATTAATCATGCGTTCTAAATCTTTTTTTGCATTTTCTTTAGTTACATATTCGCGCCAGTTTTCAATCAATAATTTCATTTTTTTTATATCCTTAAACTAAGAATTATACATAGGTCATTGCTCAGTTAAACTTTCTTTATTCTTCTCCTGCCACTCATTAGACTTATCGTCTTGACTAATTGGGCCTCCTTTGGCCCAAGTCCTACAAGCCCTAGCAGAATGGCATTTAAAGTGATGCATCCAACAATAACCAAGCTCTCCATCTTCATCAGACGTTTCACCGGGCAGGCACTCTTTCATTCGAGGTGATATATCAAAGGCGACACAATTACCACATAGAGATTTCTTAGCTGCTTCTTCTGAAGTGTTCCAGGCGTCAGCAATTCCTTTCCAGTAGTCCCCTGGTTCATCGACGTTTAAAGGTCCATATTGAATATGCTCAGCCTTGACTGCTTTATCTCTATTTTCAGTATTTAACTCCAAATCTTGAGTTGCAGGTGGACATACCATACCTTTAATTTTTTCATAGCTTACAGTAATATTTTCTTTTACGTACTTACGCCAATTTTCAAATAGGAGCTTCATTCATAATACCTCTTTAGTTATTAAATAGTCATGAACGTCTAATTCTCTGTCGATAGTGCTAACATTAATTTTGTATCCCATTTTTTCTAGTCTTATACATTCATCTGAACTTGTCCAGCGGTTCTGCACAATGCTCATAAAACTTGGTGCGTGTTCTTCAGAGTTAGTGCCTAATTGGACTGTAATATGTTTTTTGCTGTTTGGTTGTATATACATCTTATGAACTGGAATTTCTAAAACACTTTCTGCAGATTCTTGTATCATCTTAATAATTTCTGGATCTAGCATTTCTGCAAGCTCAAGGTCACCTTGACCTATCTTTTCCGGACTGAATATGTCTTGAGTTTTTTTGAGATCTTTTCCAAATCCTTTTAAACCCCCAACGAGTATTTTTATCTCTTCAAAAGGAAGGCCTAACTCATCTGCTGCGCTAGCCCATGCGCCATCTTGTACTAGACCTAATACTTTTTGAATCTTTTCTAATATCTGTGGCAACTCTAAAAGTCCGGACGTCATTACCTTTATCATTGCTGTTAAAAATACTGCGCCGAGCTTAATATATTTTTTTGTTGAAAAAAGCCTTATGGCTTCAATTTCAAAACGAGCCCTATATTTTTTAAGAATGCCCTTCTCTTTAAGCTTTTTAATAAAACCAATTAGCTTATTTAAAAGAGGCTTAACGTAGGAAACATATTTTTCGTATGTCCAAGCTTTTGCTGCAGTTAACTTCCTCTTCACAAAGGAGCTAATGTCAGAAATCGCGCCTTCTTCAATTAATTTTACGTCTTCAGCTGTAAGATAGCTTTCAGAAACAAGCCATTCTTTTAGCTCGCCTTGAAGACTGTACCATGATTGTTGAGTACGCCAATTTTCAAACAGGAGTCTCGTTGATATCCCCTCTTGTTCTACCGAGATAAACTGCGGATCGATTTTCGATATAGATATTGCTTCAAAACCAGCAGCAGAACTATCAACTTCGCCGACGCCGCGAGGATCAACTTTTAACAAAGTTAGTTTTCCTTCTTCACCAAACCTATCTCCAAGCCAATTCATAAGAGCGTCTTCGGCGGCTGTGATGCTTTTAAATAAATAAACACCTTCAACATCTTGCATGTCATCGGGCTTTGATGGTAACAAACCATCTTTCATGATAAGTGGAACGTTTTCTGAGCGAGTGATGTGGTAATAACTATCATTCAAATACTCTCGCCAGTTTTCAAGTAGGAGTTTCATTATTATTCAAAGTCTCCTCCGGCAGTAGGATAGTGCATTGCGTCGCTTGAGTTGGTCGGCGTACGATCTCCCGGAGGTCCTTTCTGAAATTGATTCCATAGGTTAGGCAAAGCTGTATTTATGATATCTTTAATTTGTTCTGTAATATTTGGATCTGGATTTGTTCCTGTTACTTTTAATAATGCTTTTGTTACTAGCTCCATTTCTCCAACGTTTTGTTGATAACTTTTTTTAGACAGTTCTGGTGTGTCTTTCCATGCAGCATTGCGTCTCGCCTTATATGCTTCAGCATCTTCAATAGGATCAAGAGTATCTGTAGATTGTAGCTCTTCTAAAATAATTTCTTTTAATCTTTGCTTTGTTATATTCATTATTTGTGAGCATCCGAATGTTTTGGATCTCTTAGCGTTCCACGAACATGTTTATCATAATCTTTTTTTAACTGCTCGTCGTCTTTCGGCTCATACCTAGACTTGAGTTTAGCTTGGCGAACAAGCTTTTTCATTTTTCCGGCGGCTGGGTAAGTTTTTTCTTTCTCCTCATGCATGCCACAATGTCCTTCATGAACCTTACCACACTTTGGGCACTTTTCTTCTTTACCTTCACCCTCGTAGTAGGGGCGTCGGCGTTCACGCGACGCCTCGTGTCCGGGCCTACTCTTACCATCTCCACCGGCGCCTGATCCAGGCTTAAGATCTTTGTTAAGATCTTGCTTGCGAAGATCTTTGTTAAGATCTTGCTTGCGAAGAGGTTTGTTAAGAGGTTCTCCGAAACCTTCCTCAATTTCGCTTTCTCCAAACAACTCTTCGCCCATCGCGGCCATCATCTGGTCCTCATTATCTAAAGCTGGCTCTGATCCTTCTTCTACAGTGTCTTCTTCGTTATCATCATCACTTTCCTCACCAAAAGCTGCTTTGGCTCTAGCTTTTTCCCAAGGTGCTAGTTCACCATCATCGTCAATATCAGCTTTCTCCTTATCCACCTTCTCATCCATAAAATATCTTGGATCAATACGTTTTTTGTTTTTAATAGGTCTCATTTTTTAATACCTCCCATAAGTAATATAGCAACCAGACCGGGCACGTTGTCTCTTATATACACGCCTGAAAATAAAGTCTCTGTTCTTCCTCCAACATATGAAATTGCTGCATCCATATGCTGACTAATATTAGGATCATCGGCCATCTCTGGAGATGCTACTAATAATAAAGCTCCTGTTTTTGATTTTTCTTGTGAGCTTGGACAAGGAGATCTTTTAACACAATTTTGATATATCATAGCTCCCAAATTATCAACATTAGGATCTTTAATAACAGTAGTTCCAATAAGCATCCGATTATTTTGTTTCATACATCGCTCTAAGTCTTTTGAATCAAAAGATTGAATTGGAGACTTTTCAGAAGCAAGCTTAAACGTTTGAGACAATAATTTAGCAAATGCGGTATTAGCAGTTGGAAACAGTTTTGATATTCCAACTTTTCCTCTAAGAATTTTTACTTGTCTTTCATTATCTAAAATAATGTGAGGAGATGATTTAACATCGTTAGACAGTGATAAAGCGTTCTTGGTTATTGTGCTATTTAATAACTCTTGTGAAGTAGGCCATGTAACTATATAGAATACTTTACCTTCTGCTCCAATTGACTTAAGATACCTCTTAAATACATCATCTAAGGCATGACAAGCGCTTCCTGTACCTCCTCCTCCGCCGGCTAAAACAAAAATCCAATCAACTTTGCCAAGCTTTGTACGCAACGCATCTTCAACAACAGCACTATTTTGTCTAAACACATCTTTTCCAAACTCTACGTTTTTTGCAACGCCGTCGGCGTCTGGAATTAATACTAGATGTTTAGGATCTATACCGTCTGGCTGATCTTTAGGAGTTGTGTTGATAAGTAGTGTTTTGTTAAAGCCTATATCTAAAAAGGCTTTGGCTAGTTTTCCTCCGCCTCCGCCGACACCAATAAAAGCGCAGTTTAAAGCACAATCTACTTCGTTTTGAGGCAACTCATTTGACTGTGTTACTTCGTCTGCGTCTCCATAATGATCAACAAAATCAAACTCTTCCATTATAATTCTCCATATTTAACAATTACAATCCCATTTTCTTAGTGACTTATTAATTCTGCTATCCGGATCTCTCTTACCTTTAGCGCCGGTATTTTTCTTTTTCATCCCGCACATTCTAGCACAAAATGATTTTCTTCTTTTGGCAGATTTTCCACCTTTGCTTTTTTTAGCTTGCTTAGCAGATACTGGTGCTTTTAAATCAGAACCAGGATTATCTTTTTCATAAGACTTACGACCTTTAGCATTTAAGCCACCTTCTTTGTTTTTACCGGCTTTTCTTTGCCACGCGGCGCTTTTTTTTTCATCTAAGGTTTCGCGTTGTAAAAACTCAGTACATGTTACAGTTTCGGCAGGGTCGCTCTCAAGCTCTGCTAGTAATTCTTCATCTAGACTGTGTCTATCCATCCGTTCGCTTAGTGCAGATAAGTTTTCATCTTCGCCTTCAGGATCATAGTCCTTCCAACTTTCTGATAAAGCTGTTAATTCTTCTAAAATAATTTTCTTTAATTGTTTTTCTGTAAGCTTCATTATTTATTTTTCCTAAATGGGTTTGGCAATGGGTTTTTTGGTTGGGGTTCACCAGCAAGTTTGCTAGATCGGTCAACAAAATCATACATATATCCTAGGTGATCATCACCACCGGGTGCGCGTGACGAGCGTGTTGAGGATTTACTTTTTTCTTGGTTACTTACCAGATTCAGTACTTCCATTGCACGTGCATACTCTCGTGAATTAGGTGAGTACATCGCTTCAACAGCAGTTCTAGCTGCCTCTACACCGTCAGATAATGCTGTCATAGGCACGTCAGTGCCGGCAATACCTTCTGGATCAACTGGTTTTGGTGGCATCATAGGCACATCGTCGCCTAGGCCTTCTCTTGAAAGCTTAGTAACTTCTTCTTTAATAATCTGTTTAAGTCTTTCTTGTGTAATTTTCATTCTGAATATCCTTTTACTTTACCTTTTTTAGTAGCTGAGACAAATTGTTTACCTTTTTTGCCGCCGGCTTTCTTTTTTGCGTTATCAGCTTTCTTTTCGCCTTTAGACATTCCGGACCACTTCGCAGCCGGCTTACAACGTTTTGGGTTTTTCTGAGCTTTTGAATCCCCACAGGGAGTTCCATCAGATTGCGTCCAGTTTTCATCACGCCATTTTTTTAGCTCGCCTTCTTCTATGCTTTCGTCAGTCGATCCCTTGCGTCGGCAAGACCCTGGGGCGCCTTCTTTTGTTCCCGGAACACGCTCATGTGTGCTCCAGCACTCATCTAATTCGTCTTCTTGCAATGATTCATCTTTCTTTTTGCCTTTTTTCTTACAATGCTTACTTGCACCCATAGAAGCGTACGCAGACGGCCATTTATCATATGTTCTTTTTGCCCATGCAATCCCTGCAGCGCAAATTTTTCCTTCATCGACAACAATATCCTCAGTGATCTCCATATCTTCGCTTAAGCTTCTAGTGTCGATAATGTCACCGTGCTTGTGAATCTTTATATGATCGTTGTCTTTTACATATTTTTCTAGCTCTTCTCTTGACATTCCTGTCAGTTCTTCCCATTTAGAGAACCCAAGCGCTCCTCCCTCATCGGCAATTGCCTGATCGGGACTAACTTTATCATCTTCTTCGACAAGCGCATTATTAAACGTAGCTTTGTTCCTGTTAACAACTTCACTTCCGTAAGTGTCTCTTGTCTCTTCTTTTATAAATTTTCGCCAATTTTCAAATAAAAGCTGCATACTACTTTAAATTCCTAATTTGTTTATTAATTCTTTTAATTTGTTTACTCATTGTAACAGCATCTTGCTCAAGTGAATCAATCCTTGATTGTGTTGTATAATAAAAGCCACCTAAAGTTGCAGCTATTGTTAATAAAGTAATTAGTGTCTTAATATCTAATTTAAGAGGCATTTTTATTTCTCTCCTGAGTATATTTGTTCCAAACTTGTAATTTTTTGCATGTTTGCTCTAGATTAAACGTTTTTGGGATGTCACAAACTGGAAACACAGCATGCATAATAAAAATTAAGCCCCTGGCAATTAGTGATATACCAATTGTAGAGGCAAATACGTAATGACTTAAAAAAGTTTCATTGTTTTCCTTTAAGTGTTTTAACATTTTCAGCAACCTTTATGCCGGCACTGGCTCTCTCGACTCCAGAAGATCCTAGATCTTTTGCTGGTGTCATATGATTATTCAATACTTTAAGTTGCAGGAGGATTTCTTGTAACAGGGATACCATCATATGGTCTGTGTCCATATCGTTCTGCTCATAATCTGTATACTCAACCGGTTCGAAGGAAGCGCTTTCATTTATAAACGCTTTCCATCCTTTTTTTGAAAATTTCATTCAGATGCTCCTTCTTCTAATGCTGTATTGTAAAAATTCGTCAATAGGCCTGCTCTAGCTAACATATATGCAGCTTTTCCATGATGTCCAGCTGCAAATCCAGCATGCAATGATTGCATATTTTTAATTTTTTGTTTAGCTGTTTCTTTAATCTCTGGATCATTACCAGCCCAAGCGTATGTTTGTTGAATTTTTAAATATATATCCTCAACAAGATCGAGTAACTTGACCATGTACTCTTGAGCCTCTTTAACAGTATCATTAGAGCGTGCATAACCCTGCATGCCTTTGATTAATGTTTTAAGCGCTGTAATAGGCACATCATATCTTGTATTAAGATCTGCTGGATTATGTACAACGCCTTTATACCAATCATTGATTAGGCCTTCTTTGTTACCGTCTTGAGGATTACCAAACATTACGTAATCCATATTTATCCACAATTTATCTAAAGTGGCTTTAATGTCCTCATCTGTTGCAGGAGAAGCCCATTGACCAAAGTTTTCAAACAATTTTTTCATTTAATTTTCCTCAAAGCCTTTACTTTCTTCAGGCTGTATATAATATATAATTTGTTCTAGTATATTCAAAGCTCTTAAATCCATATTAAATACATTAGAATTTGTTCTTCTATCATTAATTAGTTTTTTACCTTGTAAAATCAATTTAATTAACTCTTCTTTATCATGCATCAGCTACCTTCTTAGTAATCATTAAAGATCTGCTTATAACATCAGTCTTTAACTCTTCAACTAAGTGAGACCAATTTTCAATATCAGACTTAGTCATTTCATCCATCATTGCCCAGAGTGAATCAACTTCATCTTTAAGTTGTTTATTTTCATGTTTGAGTCTGGCTATCTCTTTTTCTTTGTTTTTATTGCTTTTTTTCATTTAAATACTTTTTCCTTTGCAGTGCTTAACAGTTTATCTATAAAACTTTTCTTCAATCTCAGCAAACGGTCAAATTTAACCCGCTCTCTAGCGTCAGTGTATAGTGTTGCCGGCTTTTTTATCTCGCCGTTGACAATTTGGTCGTTAAAATCATAGAATTTTGACCTTACAGGGCTTTTTCCATGTCCAGCGGGCGCCAAAAGGGCCAAAAACACCAGACCTACGAAAATTTTTGCTAACTTTTTCACTTCATGGGTTCCTCCTTGGTTATGTTATTGGAGACGTCCAGTACAGTGTGACACAAATTAGCTATAATTTGGTTATGATCACGATATATATTGATTTCCAGACATTGTGCTTGCTTAAGCAGCTCTTTCACTTCGTCTTGTGTATATACTTTTTTATCATAAATAGGTGACATGTCATATCATCCTAGCATTAAGCTTTAATATCAATTAAACTACCAGTCTTGCCTCCAGAATCTCCATCTGCTTTGTCCATTTCCTCAACAGTCTTTGTTAAAAGCTGCATAGCTATGCTAGAATCAGACGTTTTCTCTACCAACTCAGCCATGGCCTCAATTGCTTCACCAATAGCTTCCATATTCTCTTTCATTTCTTTTATAGTATCGTCCAGAATATCATATTGGCCTTCTTCTTCTCCCAGACCACGCAAAAACAAAAAATCTTGCGTGCTAGTACTAGAAGAAGAGTCATATATATTCTTCTCACTCTCTCTATACTGCTCCGGAGACTTTGTATCTCCACGCGGCTCGCTCCTAGCGCTAACTTCGCTTTGCTCTCTAGGTCCACTAGAAGGGCTAGCAGATGCCCCGTTAACGGACTTTGGACCTAAAAGCGAACCTACCCCTGCTTCATCCGATCCAATGCTTCCTACGCTCATTACTGACCTCCTCCGGTCCTTGTCCAACTTATTATTGTATGAATAAGAAAAAGCAAACATTTCAGCTCCCTTTAAAGTAAATAGCTATTAACATTATATCACACGTTATTATATTTTAAACATGAATTCTAATAATATTAGCATTGGAGACTTAGTAAAACTAAAAGGCTTCAAATTGCAAGAACCAAGTGAGGTACCATATGGTTTAGTCGACGACGCATCCCGAAGTTATTGTCATGTACAGTGGATAAACGCCAATATAGCGGAAAGATATGCTCTTAAGCCATGGATAGAGATAACTAAGCTAGAAATTATTCACAAAGCTAATCAGACCCCGTAAATGAGATGATATCATCGAAGTGCACATCATCTAATGAGCGATCATACTCCCTCTCTTCGCTTATATTTTGTGTTCTTTCGAAAAGACTAGCTAAAGTTCTCCCACCTTGCAAGTCATCATCAAACTTCCGCGCTGCTGTATGCTTATCTATGTCATAGACAACAAACCACGGCTGAATACTCCATACATAACCGCGCTTTGATAGCTCTCTGCGACATGATCCAATTGGATATCCGGAATTAGCCCCTTCTATATATACAATTGTCTCATTGTCGGTTTTGCTTTCCCATTTAATCTTCATGATTGTACCACACCCTGGATAATAATATTAAATCGCCATCTTTGTGGTAATATACTTCGTTGAGCGGCCACCAAAAGACTTTGTAATTCGAATATTTTCTACTTTGGCCATAGCCGATTACGATTCCGTGTATGCAAAGCTTAAATTTATCAAATGCCAGCGCTGTTATGACACCGGATAGCTCTACAAGGTCGCCTATTTTGTAAGTAGAATCTGACATGTCTATAAATAGACATATGATAGCTAAAACTATAGTTTAAACTAAATGAATTTCCACCAGCTGGAATCTTTTAGTATCGTTTTATATAACGTCTTATACAAATCCTTATACATGTACTGTTTAAGGCTGCTTTTCTTTTTAGAATTCTTCTTCACTGTCTTCACTTTCTTCATAGGGCGTATATACCTCCTTAATAGGTGCGCCATGGCATTCCTCTTCTTCCTAGGGCCAATGCCTTAAGTAATTCCTCGTTGCCTCATATGAGGTCCTCCAGCTTCTCTCTGAGCTTTCCGACCTCTAACTTAAGCTTAACATATTCTTCCCCTAGCTCTTTCTTCCTCATAAATAGTTCCTATATTATTAATATGGCAAAACATAAAATCTCAAAAATTGTC
>Ga0181420_1000652_pt1 | contig 13786 bp, 16 predicted proteins | sample 43SPOviralmetaG_FD_130145 | JGI IMG/M metagenome (GOLD analysis project Ga0181420, IMG submission 130145) | Marine viral communities from the oligotrophic San Pedro Time Series (SPOT) site, San Pedro Channel, CA, USA - 43 SPOT_SRF_2013-05-22 | ecosystem: Environmental > Aquatic > Marine > Strait... | reverse complement strand
TGTGTTAATAATAATTGAACTAAATTAGTTTTTATTTGTTCTCTTTCTGTTTTAGTACCATTATGTGTATTTTTTTCATCTAAAGGAAAAGCTACCCCTAGAGTTAAATTTCTATTTAAATCTAAAGGGCTTATTCTTCTAAGTGAATTTTTTAATGGCATTTATTTATTTGTTTTTCTTTTTTTTGTCTATTGCTTTCATTAAATCACTATAATCTCTATTTACTGCTTCTTGTACTACTGTTGGAGCTGCTTCTGTAGGCATACCTCCTATAGTAGAAAAATTATCTCCCATAGAAACAGAAGAATTTCCTTGTTCTAAATTAGTATCTCCCTGAGCAGTTTCATTTAATAAACTATTTAACATACTATTCTGAGTAAATTGTTTTTTAACTCTTGGTTTTTTAACTCGTGAACCCATAATTTCCTCTTGTCTTGTTTGTTTAGGTGGAAATACAGATTTAGGTTGTTCTGTTATTATAGGTGTAATTTCATCACGTAAATCTTCTTTAAGTGTTTTAATTTCTCTACGTAACGCATAATCAATTTCTTCTCTAATTATTTTTCTAATTAAATTTTCAAATGTTTTTGCTTTCATATTATTGTTGTTTATTATAAATATATTTTTTTTAAAAAAATTATCGATTTTATTCTGGTAAATCAGAAAGTGTTATCCTTACTTTGTAAGATCTTAAATATTCTGACTCATAATTTGTATTTATATGGTTATATTTCATTCTACTTATAAAATCTGCTACTCTTTGTTGGCCTGATAATTGGAGAGCTTCTTCATATTGTTTAAAAGCTAAAGATAAATTATCGGATACATTACTTATATTAATACCTTTATCTAATATATCACCTGTAGTTATTACTATTTCATCATCAGGATCAGTTGGATCTTCAGGGTCTCCTGGCTCAGGCTCAACAGGGACTACACAATTTTGCATATATTGTAACCATAATGCTTCTAAATATAGAAGAAATTGATTTACTTTATCATGTATTATTTGGACTTTACCCTTTGCTAATGCTATCATACTTGTAAATCTAAGAGCTTTTTGAATATATGTTTTGATTGTATAACCAAAAGATCGAGGCATTTTAGCATAAGCTCCTGATTTGTTTTTTGCTTTTCTAATTGATGTTGATAAAGTATGAATTAATCCTCCATTAGCAGCAAGTCCTGTTAATGCGTTTAATGCTAAAGGAGCTATTCTTAATATAATAGCTAAAGGACCTAATAATTCAGCTAGTTTATCTAAAACTTCTTGTATTTTTCCTAAAACTTTTTCTCTAATTTTATTAATTTTATCAAGTATTTTTTGAAAAAAATCTAAAACTTTTTTAAATATTTTTAAAATATTATTTAATAGTTTATGTAAACGGTTATATACTTTTTCCATCTTTTTTTGAGCCCTTTCATCACATAAAAGAGATGTTAATTTTTCTTTTATTTCTGTTGGTGTAGGGATTTGGGCTTGTAATTCGTTTACTTGTTTTTGGGCTTGTTCTTGTACTTGTTCTTCAATTTGAGCTAAAGGACCTTGTACTCCTGTTGATAAATAGGCTCTTATATTAACATGGGGTTGCATAATTTATTATTTTACGGTGAATACTTTTTTACTTAAAAACGCACATTTATCAGGATCTACTAATGTTATTTTATCTTCTTTATCTATAGCTAATCTGTCTCTTAACTTTTGAATTGAATCTTCTTTAAAATTATCCATCCATTGAATATTATTATCATCAGATGATGAACTTTGTCCGTCTCCTAAAGCAACAGAATAATTTGAGTATAATTTATCTATTAAATCTTCTATCATATTTAAAGATTCATTTAACCATTTTCTTAACTCGTGTCCTAATACTATTCTTTCATTTGCTAATTTAGCATTATCCTCTCCATCCATCAATCCTAAATATATTAAAGGAGAATTAATTACAAATTTACTTGGATTTTTTTTATTTGTTTTTGAACTAGTATCAAAATATATTCCTCCTGAGGCACTAAAACCTATTGATTCATTTGAATACATTAAAATAGAGTCATGTTTAGCATTAAATACTAATCTGTCTGAGTTAATTAACACTTGAGAACCTTTATAATCTTTAGGATCTTTTATTTTATATTTATTTGTACTTTGCATATAATTATATTATTAAAATAAAGGGGGAACTTTAGCTATTTTTATATTATCCTGATAATTATTATTCCTTCCTCTTCTTTTACCTCCATATAACTTATGAAAATCCTCATTTTCAGAAGCTAAGGTTGTCATTTTATGATTTTGCCCTTCAATATAAGAAATATGAATCCATGCTTTTTCTTTTCTTTCTGGATAAGCCCACATTAAATTTTTAAATTCTAAATTTTGAACACACCAATTATATAAACCTAAATTATTTCCATTAGTATTATCTCTAATATCAATAGCATAACCATAAATATGTTCACTATTTGTAGGATTTTCATTTAAAATATTATTAAGAGCTTTACTTCTATATGCCGATATTATTCTTATACTTGGGAAAGATTCTACTATATGATCTATACATTCTTCAAATAAAATTTTTAAGTTATTTATAATAAATTCTTGTTTAATAGAAGGATCTATTCCTGGGTAGTTATTTATTCCATAACTACTATAATTACCAAATAAATTTGCTTCTGCTTCTCTAATTAATTCAGTGTCAGTTTTACTATATTTATAAGGTTCTACATTATTTATAGGAGATGCTTGTAAAGTATCTGTTAATACTCTATATTCATTATCTATGAATTCTTTTGTTATAATATCTTTAACTCCTGATGCTGAACTTGATATATAAAAACCCACATTATTTCTTTCAAAAACTGCTTCTGGGTGATTGTTAGAAGTAAAACTATAATTTAAATCAGAAGATTTTGGAGAATCTATTAAATGAATTAATTTAAAATGTGCTCCTATACTTTGAGATAAACTTAATTCAGGTGTGCTATCAGTAGGTTGTGTAGCATTATTAACCATAAGAGATTCAAACGTATTAGATTTTTGAATACTATTTGTATCAGTTTCTCCTTCTATCATATAGTAAGGAGTTTGTAATGTATCTTCTTCTATATCTTTTAACCTTGATTCAATAATATTACTTAATTCGGGTGTTATAGGTTTATATAGATTTACATCTTCTTCTACATTTGTTGGAAGTGTTTGTTTAGTTGTTTTAGGAGAATATATGTAATTTGTAAATTCTTGTAAAGATTCTTTTAAAGTTTTTTCTTCTTTTATTTCTGCAATCATAGAAGGGTTTCCAACTCCTGCTGGTTTAAAATCATATAATCCTTGATTTGAAGTTAAATATATGCTAGAAGGATCATCATTTATATTTTCTAAAGTATGAACCCATGATTTATTAGAAGCATCATCTACTACACCACTAGCTCCTTTTTCATATAATTGGTTTATTTCTATTAGATTTTTTTGAGGTGAATGAACAGGTAACCCATTACTTATAATAGTAATAGGACTTCCTATTTCAGCAGGACTTTTTGCTGTTTGACTCCAAAGATTAGGCCTTCCATTAACATGAGTTGTAGAACCAAATCTTATTGAATTACCAAATCTACCTTCAAGTAATACATCTCCTTCATAAGGGAATAATGGTTTTACATAAGGGGTTTCTTTAAAATATTCACCTAATTTTAACATTAAATTTTCACCTGGAGGAGTACTATCCTTTTGAGTAATTCCACTTGATGCTTCTTCATAACCTTCTGTAGTAGTGGTTTCATTTTGAGAAGCATTTGCTGATTCTTCAGGTAATGCATTATGGCTTTGATTTCCCCATATATTAACAGTAGTTAAATAATATGCTTGAGTAGAACTTTTTGATTTATATATTTTACTAGAAGTTGTAAAAAGTATAATAACTATTTCTCCTAATAAAGGAATATTTTTTAATGTAGTATTAAGTGGTTTTGCAAAAAGATCAACATTAGCCCCTTGATCATCATCAATAAGTTCATATCTTATAGTTCCTACGGCAGCATGTCCTTGAGGTCCTCCTACATGTTTAGCATTAAGAGAATAAATATCATGTATTACTTCTTTAACTCTTGCAGCTTTAAAAGTTATCTTCCCACCAAATTTTCTTTTAGAAAACATATTTATTTAGGTTCTTTTAATTGTTTAGGTTCTTTAACTGTATTTGATATTTCTTCAGCTACTTGTTGAAGCTGTTCCATTTCTTCTTCTGTTAACATTCCCCCCTCACCTGTATTAGCATTACCTGTAGATAAACGTTGGACAATAGCAGCCATTTTGATTAACTGGTCATCATTTTTAACACTAATTTCCATATATTCTTTAATTAAAGGTACTACTACAGTAGCATCTCCTAAACTAGTAATAAGAGGACGTAATTCAGCTATCAAAGAAGCTAATTGTTTTGATTTTTTGTTTTGATTTTTATGTATTTCTTTTAATAAATCGGAGAACGATTTATCATCAAATATTACTTGGTTTAATGAATCCATATTATATTTTTATAATAAATATAGAAAATCAAATTTTTATGTACCCGTTTTTACGATATTCTTCAAACAGTTTATGATATAATTTTTTTAAATGTTTTGTTACTTTTGTAATTACGGGAGTATCTACATTTGTAATTTCACGAATATAAATATAAAGAGCCTTTTTATTAAATATTTCTAAGTTTTCTCTTCGTTTAAAAAGAATATTTACAGCGTCACATACTCTTCTATCTTTATCTTTTTTAAATAATGTAAACATGTGTTTATCTATATATTCCGTAAAATAATCTATAAAATCTTTTAAATCTTTTTTTCTATCATCTCTACCTAATTGATGTATAACTCCATGATCTTCATCAGCAGCCATTACATCTGTTGTTATTTTTTTCTTTTTATAATTGTTATTATTATAAAGTATAAGATAATTTTTACCTACAATTGAAAAATATGAAAATGCTTTAGATCCTTTAGTAGGATCAAAATAATCTAATTTTTCTAACAAAAAACACATTACTTCATGTTTTAAATCTTCTAAATTATCTACTTCTGTATAGTAAAATTTAAATGTATGTATTAGATTTTCTGCTAATTTATATAAAGCGTAATATATTCTTCCATTAAATATTCTATCTCGTTCATCTTGATTTGTAGAAGCTAAATATTCAGCTATTGCTGCTTCAGTGTCTTCTGTAAAGTATCTTTTTTTAGTTCTTTTTCTTCCTCTTTTTTTTTTAGGTGGAGGGATAGAGTTTGCTTCCAGTTTAATTTTGGCTTGACTTGTCATATTTTTATTTAAGAGTAAATTCGTTTAAAGCGTCTTGCATTTTTTTAATTTCATCAAAAAACCATCCTATTTCGTCATCTGCACTAAAAATGCCTTTATTATCTATATCTTTAATTCTTTTATTACATTCGTTCACAGCATCACTTTGTGTAGTAATAAAATCTTCTAGTTTTTCATTTTTAATAAGTAAATTTCTAAGTGCAAACACCATTGATGTTACAAGTATACTAAGTATTATTGTTGATATTATCCATCCCATAATTAATCTTTAAAAAAAGAATCTATAACATCCAAAGTAGCGTTAGATAGATTCGGGTTATTTTTAGTGTTTATTTTTTTAGCCATTCTCATTGTTTTATCCCCTTTAGTACCATTTTTAGGTTTTCCTTGTTTAGGAACGGCATCTGTTGCATTATTCCATATTTCATATTCAATTTGAGCTGCCATATGGTCTGCTTGATGCATAAGTAAAGGTAAATGTGATCTTAATTTTGTTTCTTTCATGCCTGACATAAAGTAAAACTTATTAGAATCATCATATAAACCATCATGTATTTTAATACCGATAAATTCGTTTTGAGTTACCTTAACACCGATTTCCTGTAGTAGGAATAAAGATCGTTCTGGTATTTTCATAGCAGGAATATCGGTATTGAATTTATAAATTTGACCTAATTTATCAATATGCCATTGTGAATCATTTGGTTGATAATATTCACCTTCTTGTTGACCCATCTTGCCTAAATCATGGAATAAAGCGACGAAATGCATTTCTTCAATTGTATATGTGGATATATCACCTCCCATTTTTTTCCACGTTTTATATAATTCATTTGCACAATCATATACACGTAATACATGATCAACATAACCACCTGCAAATGCAGAATGATGCCAATTTTTAGCCGCGGCAGGCATCATCATTATTCTTTCATCGAATTTTTCTAAAAAAGGAATAAGTATGTCTATTCTTTCTTTAGATATATTTGCTCTTATTTCATTAAGATAACGTTCCCAATTTGATTGGATTTTTTCTGCTGATAACATAACCTATTTTTTTTAAAGTGCTCCTGTTTGAGATGTTCCTCTTGCTCCTAATCCACCACTTCCTGGGCCACCTGCTACAGTAATTATATTTTGTAATTCATCATAAGCATCTTTAAGAGGACCTTTTTCCATATATTCTAATGCTTCTCTTTGCTTACCTTCTTTAATTAATCTATTAAGACCTAGTAATCTTTGATCTAATCTTTCTAGAGCTACTTGTACTTGTCGTGCGTATTTCATATTTTAATTATTTTTTATAAATAATATATAATAAAAGAGAATCTAAAAACCAAATTTTTTTATTAAGGTTTTGAAAGGGATGGGTCTAGTTGATGGGTTGCTATATTATTTGATTTAATTTTTCCCGCATCCACTAAAGCATCTGCTTCTTCTGGGGTAAAATGAAAATAATTACCAAAATTTTTACCAACATTACTATTCAAAAATATAAGGTGGTCTATATCGTGGTTTTGAGTATATTGAAGTATTAAATTTTTAAAAAAAGCTGATTTAATTTCATCTCCATTTGATAAAATATCTTTAGTAAAATATTTTACAGCATTTCCTCCTGGATGAGCAGTTTCTTCAAAATCAATCACTGCTTTAAGTAATTCATCTAAATTTATATCTTCTTCATTTGCTAAATTAGGGATTAAAGAATATAACATTGCATCGGATTTATCATATTTTGTGGCTAACTGTCCAAGAGGTGTTTTTTCAAATCCTGTAAATTTTCTATCTCTTCCACCTAACCTAGCATTAGAACCTTTTACTTCTAAAGATTTACCATTCCAATTTAAATCACCAGCACCCGCAGCTGCCATTTCTACATCACCACATAGTGCTGCTAATGCCATTTCTCCTTTACCCACCCCTCTACCTGATTCTGCTCCTTTGAAATCGAATAATTTAACTAAAGAATCTTGAGATATATCTATATCTTGAAACACATCTATTAAATTACCTTCAGGAGGTAAATCACTAAAATTTAAGGGATTTTTTGCGTATTTTGAATATGCAGGTAAATCATCATTACTTGTAAGTATATCTAAAATATCTTTAGGAGCATTACTTGTATCTATTGTTTTAGATGTAATATTAGCACTTTTAGATAAATCATCATCCCAATTTTTAGAAGCGGGCATGTTTAAAATAAGTTGTTTGATTTTTTTTAAAGCTTTTTCGTCATCTTTGATATTATCTAAAAGAGATATAATATCATCAACAGATACTTTTTCATCTGGTTTATCATCAGGTGAATAAGGTTCAGTATCTACTTTTTCTTCATCAGAACCTTTAGGGGAATCTTCTAAACCTTCTATTTCAGATATAATTTGACTAGAAGGCAAATTAAGTTTATCTAAAATTTCACGAAGTATAGAGAGATCAGAAGGATTATCCACTGATGGATAACCCCTTTCTGACCTGTAAGACCATTCTAATAATAACTCGTCAAGAGTCATGTTTTACTTTTTAATGTTAGCTAATTTTTTGAAACGTTCTTGAAGTAATCTATTAGCAGTTCTATTTTTTACTTTATTAATAGATTCGTTCATTTGTTTCTTATTTTCATACATCCCCATTCCTGCATTTAAGGAATCCATTCCTACTGGTGCTTTTGGTGATGCCATAGGTGCTGCAGGCATATCATTAGGAGCGCCCATATCATCTTTTTTATCTTGATCATCTCCTTCAAAGAAATCTTTTAACATATCATAAATTGCTTTTAAAGTTTCTTCTGGATTTTCTTCTCCATCTAAATCTAAATCATTTCCTCCGGCTTTTACCTTAGGAGCTGATGCTTTTTTAGGTTTATCATCACCACCTTTATCATCTCCTTTTGGTTTATCATCACCACCTTTATCATCTCCTTTAGGAGCATCATCTTTTGGAGCATCATCTTTTGGTTTATCATCTTTTTTTTCTTCATCTTCTTGTTCTGACATATATTTATTATATTCTTCAGCAACGAGAGATTTTAATTCTTGTAAATTCATTTCTTTTTACTTTTAAATTATTATTAGGTTTTAGTCTTAAAATTCAACCCCAAAATTTATTATTATTAATCTAAACTTAATTCTGGGGTTCCATTTAAGTTCAAATAGAGTTAATACTCCAAATCTTAATGTTAAGTCCACAATATTTTTTTTATTGCCTTCTCTCCAACTATTTATCCAATTCATAACTATTTAATTTAATTATTATAATTTTAATCCATTTGAAAGCCCTTCTAAATAAGCAGCTTTTGCAATTTCATAATATGTTTTTACCCCCATTGCTCCTTCTCTTAACGATATTCCATTTTCTTTTATTATTTCTAAAAGTTTAATATGTTGTTCTCGAGTCATTCCTGTAGCAGCAACTTCGTTTCTTTGTTTTCTTTTTTCTAATAAATCTGCTTGTTCTTCTTTTTCTAATTCTTTTAATCTAGCACCTAAAAGTTTAATAGTATCAGGTAATTTTTCCCCATATATTAAATCTAATGAAACATTATTACCTTTTCCATCTTCACCAAAAGTTTTTACATGTTTTTCTAATGATTTTAAAAACTTTTCATTTGATGTTTGAAGTAAATTATTATAATCATCAACTCCTCCATCTTGTCCTTTATATTTATTTTTATAAGTATCAAGCAATTCATCTTTTTTAGCAAGAATACTTTCTGGAGCAGGATCATCTTCTGTATATTCGCTTTCTTTTCCTTTTTTACCTCTATAAAGTAAATCTTTAATTGCTTCTTTTTCTAAGTCAAATCTATTACCTCCTTTAGCTGATTTTTTAGCAGCTTTAGTAGCCGCTTTATCTGCTTTTTCTACATCGGCATCAAATTCTTCTTCTTGTTCTTTAAGAACTCCTCTTATTTCTCTTTTAATAGCTTCTTTAAGTTCTTTCATTTTATCATCTTTGAAATTAGTTTTTTTAGATTTTGAAAATTTTTCATCTACAACAGGTTGCATCTTATTTAAATCATAATGATCATTAAGCCAAGATTTAAAATTTTTTCCCTCAATTTTACTCGCATGATTCATTCCTGATTCAAATTGAATTAAACCAGAATAATAAGCAGGATGGAAATCTAAATTTTTTAAAACACTTTCAGTCGCTTTTTCTCTTTCTTCAAGAGTTGATTCTGCTAATCTCATACACCCCATTGATGTTAATTCATAATCCATACCTTTTCTAAATTCATGTGGATTAAAATTATCTAATCTATTACCATCTTTTTCATTAGATGATTTTGGAGTATACCCGTAAAGTTTATTATTAGCCATTTTTTATCGATATTATTCCCCAATAAATATAAAATGTTTTTAAAGGGCGTTATTGTTTTATAATTCTATTATTTATTATTTTATTATCTTTATTTATATTTAAATTATATATACCACTGGGTAGATTAGTCATATCTATTTGTCGTGTTTTTTCTTTTGAAATGATTAAATTTCCTACCACATCATATAATTTTATATCAATTTCTTGTGTGATATTAAGTATGTCACTTACAGGGTTAGGATATATTAATAACTCACCACTCATTTCTTCTAAATCAATAGGCCATCCTAAGTCACAATAATTATATAATTCAATACAATATGAATTCCAATCACCTGTACAACATTCAGTATCAATTGATATTACCCATTCAAAACATTCATTAGGTAACCAATATGGGACTCCTGGCCCTCCACTACATTCTGCATCATACTCACATGAACCATCATCTGTATTTACATTTGCATCATAGTTAAATGCATTAACATCAGTACATCCTGTTAATATATCAATACAAGTTCCGTTATCCGTATTTGCTAATTCGTCATAATTGAAAGCATTTGAATCAGTACAACCATAAATCACTTCAATACAACTAAAGTCTTCAGTATTTGCATCTGCATTATAGTTAAATGCTGTTGAGTCTGTACAACCATAAATTACTGGTATACATGAATCGTTATCTGTGTTAGCTAATTCGTTATAATTAAATGCTGTTGGGTCCGTACAACCATAAATGTAATCTATACATGAAAAATCATCTACATTTGCTAATTCATTGTAGTTAATTGCTGCCGAATCTGTACAACCTTCTACTATTTCTATACATGAATTATTATCTATATTTGCTTCTGAATCGTAATTTAATGCTGTTGGGTCAGTACAACCATAAACTGTTAATATACAAGATCCATCATCTGTATTTGCAAATGCATCGTAATTAAAGGCAAATATATTTGTACAACCTTCTATTATAGGAATACATGAATCGTTATCTGTATTTGCTGATGGGTCATAATTAAAAGCTGTTTCATCAGTACAACCATATATAGGTAATATACAGCTACCATCATCTGTATTAGCTTCTGGATTAAAATTTAGAGCTGAACTATCAGTACATCCTGGGTATAAACATGAACCATTATCTACGTTTGCACCTTCATCATAATTAGTTGCTTCAGAATCTGTACAGCCAAAATATAAACATGAATCATCACTTACATTTGCATCTTCATTATAATTCCAAGCTATTGAATCCATACATCCAGTTACTTCAGCTACACATGAACCATCATCAAAATTTGCGTTTTCATCATAATTGAATGCAATTTCTTGGGTACAACCCTCTATAATTGCAATACATGAACCATCATCTGTGTTTGCTTCTTCATTATAATTTAAAGCCGTTGAATCTAAACAACCCTCTACTGTTGGAATACATAAAGTACCACAAAATGGCATTGCTTGATACACATTATAAAACGGAGGACTAAATGATTGAAGTGCTCCTTGACCATTATCTGCAAATGGGTTCCACCCTTCATATAATAATATATTACCATTTGCGTTTGTTAGTTTAAAAGAGTTATGTAAAGTTTGGAATTCTACTTCTTCTGGTGGTGTTTGTGCACCTCCTACTTCAAAATAATAAATTTTGACAGGTTCGTCTGTTTCTAACCAAATAGGAAATGTTTGCTCATATTCTCCTGGTCCCATTGTAAATGACCATTGATTATCACCTTGTACAACTCCTAAAAATGAATTACCCCATCCATCTGCACCTGCATCTCCTATCCATAGTTCATAGTTACAGTTAGGATATATTTCCATTTGTGTAGCTAATGAATCATAGTTAAATGCATTTTCGTTTATACAACCAAATACATGTTCTGTAAGACATGAACCATCATCTGTGTTTGCTGCTGGATTAAATTCTTGATAATCAAAATCTGTACATCCTAATACTTCTTCTTCATTACCACATATAGTTGTTTGTTGCCATGTTGAATAAGCTACATTTCCAAAACCAACTCCTACTGTATCTTGTTCTGCATTTACCCAAGTATTTGAAGATAATGAAGTTATTATTTCCCCATCACATCCTTTTATAACAACATCACCGTCTAATGTTCCACCTGAAGTAGAACCTGCCATACCATCTCCATATGTATCTGATATAATAAATTCAAATCCACCTTCCATTGCACAAACATTATAAGTGTAAGTTTGTCCTACATCTTGAAAAGTATATGTTCCATCAGGAATTTCTGTAGATCCATCACCACTAACAAATGACCAACCTGTTTCACCTGGCCAATTATCTAAAGTTACCTCTATTGTTAGGGGAACGTATCCATATTCACATGCTTGACCACCACAAGACCCATCGTCTACTGTAGCCCAAGGGTTATAATTAGGAGCATTTTCATCTGTACATCCTTGTGTGCATGGGTATGGAGTAAATAGTATTGTATCTGATGCTAAACTATCTGCTGTGAAGAATTGAGCATAAAATTCATCTTCCCAATTAGGAGGCATTGTACCATTACCAGCATAAACTCCCCATATACCATTATCTATATTTGTATTAAAAGTATACGCATTAGTATTTTCACTACCATAAGTTATTTGAACTATATTACAATTAGGATTGTCTGAAGTGTCCCAATTATAGTAAAGGATTGCAGAACCTCCATCACAATTTTGTTCTACATAAATATTATCGATTGATTCACAAGGGGGGTATTCACATAACATTGAATCGTTTACATCTGCATCAGGATTATAATTAATTGCATTTTCTTCCATACAATCAATAACTGGTGGGTTTGGTGGGGCACATGGTGCTATTGTTAAAGATTCAATTAAACCTATACCATAATCTCCTTGAGCAAAAAATAAAGTGTCTTGACATGAATTTGATACTAAACAATAACCATCATTGGGCCACGATAAACCATCACCAAAAGAATCTAACAATTCAAATGTATAATCACCAGGTTCTAAAGAATCTACCACATGGAATGCATTTGGTTGTTCTGGTTCATAACTTCCATAAGAATAAATTACTACTACACCATCATCATTTGATAATGACCATGAAACTTCTTCTGCATAATCATCAAACTGAAATTCTACATTTACCCAAGTAAAAATATCAAGTTGTATACCTTGGGATAATAACAACATTGGCATTAACGCCAATAAAAATAATAACTTTTTCATACGCTTCTTTTTTTAAAATTGATCCATTAAGACTTCATCTACTACTTCTTGTACCTCGCTTTTCGTTGCTTTCATTGCAAACGAAATGTCAGCTTGAAATCTCTTTACTTCTTTCCCATTAAACACTATAATAGTAGGCACAACTACTATTTCCCATTCTGTTGCGGCATTTGCATCAGTTGCAATATCAATATACTGAATTTCACAGTCTTTTAATTTTTCTACCCATTCTACATCATTTGCTGAATTCCATCCAGCATTAAATTGTACTACACATAACTCTGTATCACAGGGTGACTGAGTATATGCTAAAAAAGGTAATAATAATAAGATTAATAATTTTTTCATATTTTTTATTTTAATTGGTCTATTTTGTCCTCAATACGTCTTAAATCTTCTTTTATTTCTTCGACGTCTTCTTGAGTATTTTGAATAGTTAATCGGATATTTTTATCTTTCATATCAAATTCCATTCGTGTAACATCCGGGTTAGGGGGAACAGGTAGTTCTTTAGCTTCAGCAATATCTGCTTGAAGCATAAACCACATACTAATAATTGTAGCCATTCCAAATCCTATACCTAATAATGTTTTTATGCTTATCTTAAAGCTTGAGTCTTCATTTAATTCTTTTGCCATCTTTTTAAAATATTTTGTAATTTAATCCAAGTGAGAAATTATGCCATTCTCTATTCCAATATTTGTTGTATTTACCTTCAATAAAGGCACCTAAATTTTTATTAAACCAATAACCAAAAATTAAGCCACCAGAATAATCTAACCAATTACCACCATTAAAATTATGATATGAATATTCATTTCCATCGTCATAATGATAAGGCATTAAATTACCCCATGAATGTAACCAAAACTTTTTATCGTAATGGTAAAAATCAAAACCTATAATTACAGAATGTTGTAATGTACTATTTAATTT
>Ga0181420_1000650_pt1 | contig 13799 bp, 18 predicted proteins | sample 43SPOviralmetaG_FD_130145 | JGI IMG/M metagenome (GOLD analysis project Ga0181420, IMG submission 130145) | Marine viral communities from the oligotrophic San Pedro Time Series (SPOT) site, San Pedro Channel, CA, USA - 43 SPOT_SRF_2013-05-22 | ecosystem: Environmental > Aquatic > Marine > Strait... | reverse complement strand
TGTATGCACCAATATCGCAACCTTCTAGGTGCTGACGGAATCTTCTATTACCAACTCTTGGTTGCCCATAGGTTCTAAGTTCCTTCACTGGAATACCTTCGTGTGTTAATTGTTCTGCAACTAATACTGCCATTGCTCCACCTAAACTGTGTCCAACAACGTAAACGTTCTCGTTGTTTTTTCTGTTTGCTTTAACTGTTTCCAAGATTTCATCAAATACTAATTGTGTGTATTCATAAAATCCATGATGTACTCTACCATTACGTGGATGTCTAATTGGATATGTTTTTAAATCTGCAAGTATATCACTGAACTTAGTTGGTTCAGTTCCTCTGCATGAAACAATAATACCGTCATCTCTTGTAAAGAATACCCATACTTCTGCATCGCCATCCTTTATAAGAACTGCTTTCTTACGTTTCATTTTTATTGTGTTTTGTGCTTCTTTTAAATCTTCTGCACTAAGATAGGCTCTTCCCGCCAACTTTGCCAATACTGAGGCACGTTCGGCTTCAGAACATTCTGCTAACCATCCCATAATTACTCCTACATAATTCTAGATTACTTTTTATTATAGTAGTATTTATCGTAATTGTATAAAAAAATAGCACTCCGAAGAGTGCTATTAGTGTTAAGGGAGAACAACTAAATTGTTCTCTAATTTGTTTTATGAAAACGGATGAATAATTGGTTCCATTGCAATATACATAAAAACAAAACAGCCAATCAATAGTCCAAACGTGAGAATAGTTTCACATGTTTGTCCATCAGGGCAGTATTTGTCTTTAAAACTCTTGAATGAGTTTTTGGCATTTACAAAGAAATTCTCTTCATCTATTTTCACATTCTCTGTGATGATAGACATTTCGTTTCTCCTGAGTCTAAATTTATTAGCACCCAATTCACGCCTCCTCTCGAACGACGCTCAGATAAAAAAGTTCCTAAACTTTTAAGTATACTCGTATTGTGTTTATTGTACTTCTAACTTAAAGCCTTTAGAGGATACACACCTCGACAAAAACAACGACATATACCAAGTATCTGTTGTGCAAGTAGGATTGCTATTATACTTGCACCCTTATTTATCTATAGTTCTAACAGTTGTTAAGTTATTGTGGTATTTACGTTCAAAATAGATTATTCAGATACTATTTGTGTAATTAATGCCTTACCCCAACCTTGTCTACGTCTAAAGTAGAGTCTGTTGAAATATTCCTCACCATTAACATGTTCTAACATGTCTACATTATATATGTTATCCGAACTAATCAGTTCATTATCTATTGTATTCATGTATTCATAAAAGTTGTACCCAAAGTTTATTTGGTATGGATATGTTTCGTCTATATGTGTAACGTATGCTTCTTGGAAGTCTAGTAAATGTTGATACAAGTGTGTATCTAACTTAGTAAAGTCTTGGCTTAAATGCTTTGTAACAAAGTTTATTATATGTGTTTCATTCCTATGAAAGTCTTTTTGTGCTTCCCACATTAATGTATGCCCACTGAAGCCTTTGCTTTCTCCAGTTTCTAAATAATATGTTATGTGTGCTTTGGCTTGTCTAAATAATTCTCCTACTATACCATCATCATTCTTACATGCTTCAAATAGTTTATCGTATGTTTCTTCATACTCTATGCCTTGCTGTTTGTAAATAATTCTTGCTATTGCTTGACTCCAGCCAAAGTTATGAAAGTTATTAATAACCCATGCATACAACCAACTGTCTATGAACTTAGGTGTTGGCATGTATTTGGTTCCGGTAATCAACTCGACCTTTTCAGGTATATTATCCTCTTCTTCAAATCCACTTATATAGTTTTCTACAACCACACTAGTTAAGCCATGCTTTTCTTTTTCACTTGGCACATTCATGTGTGCATTTTCTAACAGTTGTGCTAACCAACTTTCAATGGCATTATGTTGTCCTGCTTTAATTATTTCACACAGTCCTGTTTTCCAAGTTTCAAATGTTTCTAATGGTAAACCTAATATAAGTTCTGTATAACTAGGTATGCCTTCCCTATTACATTTTTCAAATATCATTGTAAGGTCAGACATTTCCATATTACGTCTTTTAATCTCTTCTAGTACATCCATGTCCATGCTTTGAACACTTAATGTAAGTCCTCTATTGAATCCACTACTAATAAACTTTTTAACAATCTCTAATATTTCATCACTACTATTCTTGTACCATGTGGCATCAACTACTTTAGGATAACCATATTCGTTTTGTAAGTCAACTAACTTTTCTGTTACTTCCATATCTCTGTCTGTGAATACACCAAAGTTAGCATCTGCAATAGTTACATAATCTATTTGATTCTCAGCCATCCAAGTTAGTTCTTGTATTACTTTAGGTATAGGAAACTTTTTAATTTTAGCATAAGTTAAACTACCCCAATCACAAAACGTACATGCAAATGGGCAACCTCTATTAGTTTCTAGTGTGCCATTAAACACATACCCTGTATTGTTTGCTATAATATCGTCGAATACTCCAGTTAAATAAGGACTAGGAATGTCTAAATCCACTAGTCTGCCGCCTTCATAGACGTCTTTTAACGGGTCGTTATTGTTTATTGATGTAAGTATATCCACAAACATCTCTTCTCCTTCACCTAATACTATGCTATCTACATAAGGGTGATTATCAAAGAATTGTTCTTCTTGTGGTCTATTTGTAACTTGTGGACCACCGAATATAATTAGTATGTTTGGATTTTGTTCTTTTAAGGATTTTGCTACATGCTTGTTGTATTCCCAATTCCACATGTAGTTAGAAAAGAAAACAACCTTGCAATCTTGTAGTCTATCTACGACATTGCTTGGTTGTTCTCGTTTGAAAATAATATCTTTCAGGGTGAAAGAATTCTGTACCCATTCGTATTGATTTGCGTAACTCCATAAGCACCCTACTGAGTAAGGTAGCCAATAACCTACGAAACTGCCACCGCCTATTTTGAAGTTTGGTTGAACTAATGCTACTTGCAATCTACTCATGCAAGTATTTATAGTCTACTTCTTGGAGGCTTTGAGTACTTCGGCAACTAAAACGTCTTTTTTCTTACGTCTGTCTAGCTCAACACCAAATTCTCTTCCTTTAGTTTCTAAGTCTGCTTTAGTAAGTTTTGATAAACTTGCTTTAGTTACTTTTTCTACTTTAGGCTGAGGATCAATCGTTGCTTCAACAACTTTCTTTGCTGGTGCTTTTGCAGGCACTACTTCGTTTGCCTTACCGGCTCCGAATAGTTCTGCTAACCATTTAAATAAACCCATTATAAACTCCTGTCTAGTATGTTTAATAGTTCAAACCTATCATTATGAATAGGATGTTCTAAGTTAAAAGGATTCGCTCTTTTGAATGCTGTATTCAACACTCTATCTACTAATAGTCTAACCTTCTTAGCAGTTTGCTCTTCCGTAATGTTATTTATGTATAAATTAATAGTATTATTGTCTATTCTTGGTAAGGATAACAGTTCAAACAGTATAATATCGAACTCTAAATAACTCATTCCTAGTTGGTCTGCATCACTATTGCTTATCCCTAAACCGTCTGTGGGCAATGCTTCTAGTGTTGCTTGTGGTATGCCTAACATTTTTGCTAACATAGGTACTTCCCAACTTTTACTTAAACTTTGTATAGGTGCAACATCTCCTACATCACCATGTAATGTCCAAAACCCTGCGGCTAGTTCACTGAAATTATCTGTACTGCCAACACAACCACCTACTTGGTGTGCAAGGTTATATAAAGTTGTCATTCTTAGCCTTGCCCTAATGTTTCCTTGTCTTTGTAATTCTTTATAAGTTGTAGCATCTGTTAATCCTAAAAATTCTGACATGCTATCAAACTGTTCACTTAAATCAAAACTGTGTGGCACTAGTTCAAGAGCATCAATAACTTCTTGTCCTCTATCTGTTTCTTCTTGTTTTTGATGTATAGGCAATGTTACTCCATGTACTGTCCATCCTGCTTCTTTAAACAAGGCGGCAGTTAAGGCACTATCTATACCTCCGCTCATTCCTATTACAACATCTTCCATAAAGTTATCTACTTTATATTCTGTTAGTCGTCTAACTATTAAAGACTTTGTCCTTTCTAGTTTTTGATGATTACTGTATTTTTCTGCTTGTACAAGTTTTTTTAACTTAGTCTCAAACCATTCTGTTAGTTCAACTTTACCTGGAGTTACTGCTAGTATCTCATTTATCATTTTTTATTTCCTCGGGCGATTTTAATTTAATCATCGCCGCAATTTTATCTCTAGTTACACCTCGACGTAACCAAAACTTTAAATCTTTAACAGGCTTGCCTTCATCCATAAAAAACGAACCCATCTTACCATGTTGTCCTTTTACAAAAAATGTAACTGCATGTCCACCATCTGGTATTTCAACTCTATGGAAGTCATTGTGTGTACGCCAAGCAAACCATCCAGGACCTCTCCACTTTCTTTCCTTTCCTCTAACCTCATAGTATCCTCCCGACAGTATGAGAGTAAAATATCCCCATGGGTGATTATGTTCCGTAGGTAGGTCTGATCCAAGTATAAGATTTAAACAAACTCTACCGCCATGGTAATCGCCTGCAATTCCTGTCTTATGGATTTGTCTACCTAAGAATACTCTGTGCATGTATTCGTGGTCAGTATAAATGTTTGTTAAGGTTTCTGTGCCTCTACGTTTTGCTAACCACCAAAATATTTTTTGCCACATATATTTGTGTTCCTGTAAAGTACATATTTATCGCCCAAAAAAAAGCCAAACTATAAAGTCTGGCTTTTAAATTTCTTATCTAAACTGTAATTTAACTGATGAATTCAGCAGTTATGTTTTTTCTTTTAGTTGGGAAAGTTAAGTGTGGCATTAAATGATGCTCTCTTCTAGTTTTAGATTCATCAGGGAAACCAACGCCCATTAATAGAACTGGTTTATGAGGTATATCTAAAATCTTTTGGATCTCATCTTTATTACAACAACTGCAACATCCTGTACTGTATCCTAACATAGCACTGGTAAGATTTGTGTATCCAGCCGCAACACCAATTGCTTGATGCATGTCTAATTCCATAACGTTATCTAAATGAGAAACGTCTGTTTTCTTCTCTGCATCTTCTTTGTCAAAATCTTTAGCAAAAACTATTAATAGGTTTGCTAGAGTTTGTGGATTAGTTGTTAAACGTTTCCCACTAGGTGCTTTACCACCTTGTTTTCCGTCTACAATTAAAAATCCTGGTGTACTTCTGTGTACTCTTTCTATAATTGCTCTATCTGTGATAAAGTATGGCTTAAAAAAAGTAACGTTCTGTTTACTAGGTGCCTGTGTTACTGCTTCTGCAATAAGTTCTAAATCTTCTTCCGGAATTGATTTGGATAGGTCCCAATTTCTTTGAACGTGTTGACTTTTATGAATAGCCTTCTTAAGCATATTTCTAAACATTTTATTCTCCGTCTAGGGTGTCTAAACCCGTTAATTACGCATTGTATCTAGTTTCGTCTTGCGTATAGACAGTAGTATTTATCGTTTATACAGTTTAAATACTTACTCTATCTATTTGAAAAATACATAGTGATTTCAAATCCAAGCCTTATATTTTCGTAAGTTGGTTTAGTCCACATAGTTGTTCTCCTTATAAGTTTTTCCAAGTAAATGCTCCAAAGAACATTTCGTCTTCTGACATTTGTCCCCAAGGTACACTTCTACTTGGATCAGGATTCATTTTATTCTCTTCTGAGTTATCAAATGCTCCTTCTACAAACAGTCTTGTGCCTTCTGGCATAAACTTAGGCTCTCGCCAAGTATATGATAGTTGCCAAGCATACTCGTATTTGGGAATGTCTATTAATTCTTCCTGTGTACCGTCTGGATAGTATGCCGTTGCTTTCATACTCTTACCTCGGAAGTGCATGTGAGGTAAAAATGTATGTAAGTTTACATTATTCTTTAATACTATTTCTGCTGTTTGAACAAAATTAGGATCGTATGGAGGAATATTAGTCCAAGTGTTAGGGAATATACAAGCACAATCACCTGCCATTCGTTCTTCTGGTACTACTCCTTCATCATGAAAGTATAATCCAATCCTTGCTTTGTCTGTTCTAGCAGTTCCGTCTGGTGTGTAGTGTAACTGTAGATTTACAATTGATCCTGCTCTTAATAATCCGCCAGTATTCTCATCATAAAATTCTGGATCGCCGCCTGGAACATAAGCACTAATTGTTGCATAGTTCATATCTCCTTGCCCTTCACCTTGTGCGCCTAAAAGATTTCCGTTGCGTTCTCCAGGTATTGTTACCGTGTTTAACATATGGTGCATTACTGTAGGCTCGCTTGGTAAAAATTGTGATCCACGTAACCAACGATCCTCTGTCAGTCCTAAATCTGCCTGTGTGTATCTGTAAGGTATTGCATTAGGTCCAAGTGTTCCTATTGCTGGTATTTCTTGTGCTGGTACTTCAATAATCATATCAGGTTCACCGTGTACCCATTCTGAAGTTGAGTATACAGTTTCTGTTAAAGGATCTCTGTCACCTTCTACAGGAGTACCTGCATCTATCCATTGTACAATAGTTTCCATCTCTGTGTGGCTTAGTGTTCTGTGATTTATAATACGGTCTGCATACACAGGATTTATTTGTCCTGGTGGCATGTGTCGTGTTGTAACTGCCTCTTTAATTACTGGAGCAAATGCTTGAAGCATTCTGTAGTCAGTCATGGCCCATGGGGCAATGCCTCCATCTCTATGACATGATTGACATTGCTCTACAAAAATTGGTGCTACATTTTCAGCATAGTCTATTGCAACATCATCATGTGCAAATGCAACTGTACTTAAACTACTTAACAGCAATATTAATTTTTTCATTTCTTTCCTCCTTTAGTTTTTTATATCCTTTATTATCTAAGTGTGTGATAGCAAGCCAGGCATGTGTCATTTCGTCACCTGTTCTTGATCCTCCCATTACCCACATATCAGGATCTGGATTGTTTGGATTATTTGCAGTATTATCGTACCACTGCTTTAATATAATAACAGCACCTGCTGGAATTAAAGGTGCTACGTCTGGTTCATACAAATGACTGTGATGCCATGTTGCACTCCAATTACTAACTTGGCTAATCTGTTCTGTACGTCCTGTGTTAGGATAGAAAATTTCTAAACTTGCGGCATTCATTCTTAAATGTCCATGTGGTTGGAAACTATCTAATCTAACAGGGTGGTCAAAACTGTGGAATCCTTGTGTCATATAATAACCATGAGGTGGGATAACTATGTCGTCCTGGTCTCCTAAGCGATATAAACTTAAATCTTGTTTGTATTTCAGTTGTTCGCTTTCCTCTTCGGTGTATAACCAAAGACCAATCTCTACCACGTTGTCTTTTATAACTGATCCTGGTGCCATTGCTCCAAGTCCACCTGGGAACATGTGTATATCCCAACGTACTTGTGAATTTGCTGGAATAGTTCTGCATACTCCTTTTGGAACAATCTCTCCCCACTTTCCCATAGCATACTCCGTAAGCATTGCTTGACGTCCTCCGTCTATAACAATGTTTGAGTTTGCATGATGTACTACTGACTTTGCATCTCCTCTAGGTTTTACTTGTACTGCTTTAATGCATCTATCAGCAGTTAATCCTGTGGGGACTAAATGCTTGTGCCATAGGTCATTACCATTTGCAGGAATGTCTATTGGTACACTTGGTATGATTAAATTAGGTTCTCCAAAGTCAGCAACAAAATTCCATGCTTCTGGATTAGGAAGGTTTGCTGGTTGTACTACTATGTCTGTGTCTCCGTATTGGGCTCCTTGCTGTACCCAATTATCTATTGTGTCTATGTCCTTATTGGATAGTCTCCAATCTCCTTGCAAGTCTTGTATGCCAATTCCATGGTCATAAGCATAAGGTGGCATTTCTCTTGTTAATACTTTTAATTGTATCAGTGGTGCCCAAGGTCTAACTTGCTCATAACTTTCAAAGCTCATAGGACCTATGCCTCCTTGACGATGACATACAACACAGTTATCGTTAATGATATTTGCTACGTCTGTAACATAATCTGTGGCCCACACTGAAGTAGACCATATGGCTGTTAGAGCCACGGCTATGTGCTTGTACATTTTTTGTTTCCTTTTGATTGCGTATCAAATGCGAGTGAATACTCTGATACTGAATAGTTCTTCTACTATTATGTATATATTTAGTTAAATTTAACTAATCTCTAATCTTTTTATTGGTCTGTACTGCTTTACGCAATACACTCATTTTGATATTCTTTTTGTTTGCATAGTTAAGTAATGCTTCTGTGTCTTTGGGTAAACAATGTCCACCAAAGCCAGGATCACCATCTGGTCCTGGGACTTGCATATGACTATTACCCATACGTTCATCTCTACTTAACATGTCTGTGAACTGCTCCCAACTAACCATACTACTACCAAGTTCATGTAGTTCTTTTAGTTCATTAAAAAATATCACCTTAGTTGCTAACCAACTGTTAATAGTGTATTTGAGTAAACTTGCTGTGGTTAAGTCTACTTTAAATGTAGGAACAATTCTAACTGAACTGTGTCTCAAATATGCTTTTTCAACTACTTCACAATCTCTCCACTTACCACCAAACACTTGGAAGGGAGGATTCTTAAAGTCTGCATTTGCATTTGCTTCTGTGAGAAACTCTGGATTGTAAACTATTTTTAGTTCAAACTCTTTTTTAAATTCTTGTAAATAATCTGGTATAATTGTACTCTTTATTACCACAACACCTTTGTATTGAAGTCTATTAAGTTCTGTGAGTACATCATTTGCTATAGTTGTATCACAACTACCATCTTCTGAAACTGGTGTAGGTACACATACAAATACTAATTTACAGTCTAATACATCTTGTATTGTATTATCTGTGTACTTAGGATCTACTATAATTTGGTCACAGTCTTTGTCAAACCCATTTGCTACTGCTGAGCCTACAAATCCTCTTCCAATAATACCTAAATTCATACGTTGCCTTTAATTCTCTCTATAATGTACTGGTCTTCGTATGCTTCTTCTCCAGCATATTGTGGTGCATTCTTTAATGCTTTATCCACTCTCATTTTGATATCCCATAGTCGACGTTTCATATCACTACCTGTCCAGCCATCATTACGTGGGTTATTCATTTCATGTTCTAATTCCCATATAATGTGTAGGACCTTTTCGCTATCTGGTATAATCATTCCTTCTCTATTGTAATATATTCGCTCATTGTGAGCATTGTCGTTGTTACTCACCTACCTGTAAGTCTTCAAAGACTGTATTGTGTGTACTTTTACATTGTACGAAAGTAGTACATTTACTTAAATTCTTTAGTTTGTTGGCACCAACATAAGTGCAACCACTACGCAAACCTCCCAAAATGTCTGTGACCACATTGGTAACTGGACCTTTGTAAGGTAAACGTACAATTCTGCCTTCGCTTGTTCTGTGACCTTGAACTCCACCATTCTCCTCCTGTGCTTGGGTAGTTGAACTACCATAAAATTCTACCATGTTGTCTTTGACATCAAACCCACTTTGGTCTGTGCCTGCCATCATGCCGCCTAGCATTACAAAATCTGCTCCGGCGCCAAATGCCTTAACTACATCTCCAGCACTAGAACAACCGCCGTCAGCAATGATGTGTCCACCAAGACCGTGAGCGGCATCGGCACATTCCATGACTGCTGAGAGTTGCGGATATCCAACGCCAGTCTTAATCCTAGTAGTACAAACACTACCAGGCCCAATACCAACTTTAACAATGTCTGCTCCTTTGAGGAGTAACTCCTCTGTGATGTCTGCTGTTACTACGTTGCCTGCTATAATAGTTACTTCAGGGTGTCTATCCCTAAAACGTGCAACATAATCTAGAAAACGTTCGCTATAACCATTAGCAACGTCTATGTTTACATACTGTACACTTCTACATAATTTAAGAGTTGCTTCAATACGTTCATCATCTATATCTGTGATGCCTGTACTAACAGCAATATTTCTACCTAGGTCTGGTTTGTGTACATGATTGTTTAACCAATCCCAAATTTCTGCTGGTTGATAATTCTTATCTAAACATGTAAACAACGGAACTTTAATAAGTTCTTCTGCCATGTTAAATGTACCAACACCTTGCATGTTAGCCGCCATAATAGGAATACCTGTGTATTCTTTTCGACTGTTCCTAAATTTATAAGTACGTTGTAAGTCTACTTCTTTACGACTTCCCATTGTACTACGTTTAGGACGTAATAATACGTCGTTGTAATCTAATTTAATATCTGCTTCTATACGCATAATGCCACTATCGCCACATAAGTTAATAAATGTAAGAGTTGGTCAACTCCATGTGTTACCCAATATAATTGATCCATTGGACCTAATTTTCTACTTTTCCAAAAATTACTCTTTACATAGTCTACATGATAATGTACAAACGCATCAAGTATTCCTAATGCAACTGCCCATAGAAAAGGAATACCTAACAACCATAATACTAGCCATGTTAAGAATCCATGAAACTCACTATGTGCCATTCCTTTCCAATGACCATACTCGCCTTTATGTTTAATCATCCAACTGTATTGCATAAAGTAATCTGCAATGATATGTTTGACCATTAACATTGTTATTATGGTTAGTGTCATTTTATTGGAATTCCTAAGCCTTGTCTGATAACATCTTCTTCTTTTACAAACACTCCATCAATCATCATACCTTTACGATCCTTAATATCATCGTATGCTTTTTGTAAACATTGAGTAAGTGTTAATTCATTACGTTCGGCTATGTTAATTAACACAACTATCATATCACCTATGTCATCACTGATATCTCTTTCCTTACAAATATTGTCCGACAACTCGCCTGCCTCTTGAATAAGTTTAGCAAATTGTGTTTTATCATCTGATCCGTCTATAAGGTTTCGGTCTTTATGCCATTCGGTAATTAATCTAACTAGTTCTTCCATTCGAGTGTATCTCCAAATTCTTCGATATGTGTTGACTGCATTGAGCCATACTGTTCTTTATATTCTGGTCCTAAAAAATACATTAATGCTTTTCCTTCTGTTGTTTCTGTAGGAATTCTATTATAAAATTCTGGATAACCTTCAATAGCATCTAACTGCTCTAAAGTCTCATCATTTACTTGCCAAACTTCGCCTTTAATTTTTTTAGTACCGCCCATAACTACACCTGGGAAAGAACCCAAGTCTAACATATCATAATCTGGATATACAGTTGTAGCAATACCTACAATCTCTGCCTCATTAGGACCAGCCAAATTGTTTAGTCCTCTGATTTCGCCACCACTTTTAAGTGTGCCGTATACAAATACTTTATTCATAGTCTTTCCTACTGTCTAAATCAATAATCTTTGTTTCTAGTGCTTTGATTCTAGCATTCATTCCAGAGATAATAATACTTGTATCCTGGTCTACAATAGTTGAATCTAAAGCAATCCTATCGTTCTGTAGATTTTCAATTTCTGTTTTTTGCTCTTTAACTGTTTTTTCTAAATCAGAACATAAGGTTATTAGCTCTGCTTTAGTCATTTGTGTTTTAGATTTCTTACTCATAGGTTAATTATACTGCATTCCTTAGTTGTTGTCAAGTAAATTATTATATATTTTATACTCTAATTCTAAGTATTTCATTATATTCGCTTTATTTTGTTGTAGTTCTTGTTCTACTTCTTGCTTATGTTCATCAATAGTTTGATTTATTTTAAGTACATTCATGTCTTGTGTTTTAAACCATTCTGTAATGTTGTCTGTTTTTACCACAGTCAAAGACTTGTACATCATATGTTCTGTAATATACAACCAGTTTGCTGTATGCCCGTCATCATAACTATAATCATCACTTGTGACTCCATTCTTGATACTGTTTGTATTTGACCTTGTTAATTGACAGAATCCACTAACATATCTTTGCCATGGATCTCTAATTATTAAAACTACATCAGTATCTTTCCAAAATGCATTATCAAACGGTATGTTATGTTGAATTGGTAATTCATTAGGGTATACTGTTCTGTCTACAAGGTAGTTGCTGTTTCCACGTGGTGGTACTTTAGGACTTAGTGGGTCTGGATTACCATGCTGGTGTATTGTGCTACTAGAGTAGTTTTTCCAATCATCGTAATTGTTGAATAGATGAGATAACGACATTAATCCGCATTTACGAGCGGAAAGTATAACTTTGTTTTCCTTCTCGTTTAAAAAAATCATTAATATTCCAACTTGTCCGTATCTTTTAACTTTGTGTATTTGTCAAAATAATCATCTACCATATTATCATAGTGGAATGTTATCCTATGTAAAACTCGTTTAGCAATCACTTCTGGATCCCACTCCACTCGTTTGTGTAGTGTTAGCACTTGGTCTGATATAACAACATCACCTGGGTGCCATTCATGTTCATATATGTATTTACTTTGGAAACAATGTTCCATTAATATTTTTTTAAGTTCTTTGTCTTCAAACGTACAGTTGTTATGATAATGGAAGTATAATCCTTTCTTACCATTAAATCCTTCATGTACTAAAGGCATTGTATACTTGTGGTCAACTAATCCAAAGCCTTTCATCATTTGTAGTTGTGGAGTTGCTACACCTTTTGCCCAATTCTCAGGAGCATATTCATAGTTACCTATAACACCTTCACATCGTTCTTTTAGTTCATCTGGCATATCATCGTATGCCTTTACAGTATCCATAAATGCTGTATGTGTTCCTTCACTATGCCATGCACCTTGTAAGGCAACACCTCTGGCTCTATCCATATCACCATTCATGTTACTATGCCAATCTAATTCTCCGTTGCCAAAGATACCTGTTGGCAATCCTTTGTCTGTTTTCTTTCCTGTTACTCGTTGTAATGGGAAGTCGTTGTCATCTTCTTCAAATGTAAAAGGATCTACATACTGTGGGTTACCAATATTTGCACCATCTTGTTTCCATAACATCTGTTTCCAGTTTGCAAACCCACCCATTTTATGACATAACTTTGCAAAAGGTACAGTTTCAAATGGTTGGTCTACGAAAGCAATTAGTAAATTATCTAAATATATTTCATTAATATCTTGATAGTCTTGTTCTGTTAGTTTTGAAATATCGCAGTCTATTAGAACTCCTGCATTTACTAATGGTATTACTTTCATTTTACTCACTTAAATGTTCGACCACACATCCACTCTTTTCTAAGAAGTCTCTGCCTGATCCTTTTGCGGCATCATATGTATTTTTAAAATATACTTCTGATATGCCTGATTGATATATTAACTTAGCACATTCTATACAAGGTTCATGTGTACAAAATAGTACAGCATCCTTGCAACTTTCACTGCTTTGTGCTACTTTGGCTATTGCATTTGTTTCTGCATGTAGCACTTCTGGTTTTGTTCTTAATTTACTCCAAGTATTACCGTGAGGTGAACTATGCATAACAGCACCATCTTCTATAAACTTGTCTCTCATGTGAGGAACGTCATTCCACGTTTCTGATGTTTCACAATCATTAGTCCATCCACTAGGCATACCGTTGTATCCTATACTAATAATTCTGTTGTCTTTTACAATAATTGCACCTACTTGGGCACGTTTGGCAGTACTAAGTTCTGCAAACTGTTCTGCTACCTTTATATAAACTTTTTTAAATTTATCTTTCACTAGTTACACTCACTGCCGCACTTCTTCCGCCAAATCCAAATGATGTTTTAAACATTCTAGTGTACTGTTTTTCTTCTGGTTGTGTCAGTAAGTTAAAAT
>Ga0181420_1000649_pt1 | contig 13806 bp, 10 predicted proteins | sample 43SPOviralmetaG_FD_130145 | JGI IMG/M metagenome (GOLD analysis project Ga0181420, IMG submission 130145) | Marine viral communities from the oligotrophic San Pedro Time Series (SPOT) site, San Pedro Channel, CA, USA - 43 SPOT_SRF_2013-05-22 | ecosystem: Environmental > Aquatic > Marine > Strait... | reverse complement strand
TTGTAAAGTATCCTTTCTTTGTGTAACCATTTTTCGTTTTTTTTGCTTTGCTATCATATGTATAACCTGCGGAATTCAGTCGCTTCTTCAAATCATTAAAACTAAGACGATCGCTTTTGCGTATGCCGTGTTCTTCAGCCCAATCCTCATAAGTTGCTTTGAGGGTATCCTTGTGTATACCGAACCGGTTATTCACAGAAGCGCCGACGTGTCTGCTGGCAAATGAGTTGAATGGGTCCAGTTCTTCTACCTTATTTCTAAAATTTGATTTAAGCTCAGGAGGAAGCTTCAATCCTTTCTCGTAATATTGTTTTGCATAAGGAGCGTATTGATGAAACACCGCCAATTTTTTCAAATCATCGCTGTAATAACCTTTACTAATCAAATCAGGATTAGCTAAGAAAGTTAAATTCTCCGCATCTACATCATCTGGATCGCTGGTAAAATTGCTTTTATAGTAAGCAAGATTTGCTCTCCTGCCTGTGGCTTTGATGTTATCTACTTGCCAGTGTTCTGGATTTAAGGAACCTTCCAACTTAAATTGCACTGGCATATTGTAAGCATTTTTATAAACAGGTTTCACAGTAAGCTCATCAGTATCTATGACTTCATTTATGGTTTTACAATTCATTTCTCCCCACTCTGTGATATAAGCAAGTCTAATAGGTTTATCAAGCATAGAAGAGAAAGATTTGTTGAATGCTGAAGTCTCCATATCTCCTTTAAGACAATCTCCACTTAGTTTGTGACTGTATATTGGAAAACAATACGCGAATCGGAGAGTTAATGTTGTTTTACCATTTCCTGTAGAGCCAATATTCATCATAAATTGCTGATGCTTCACCTCGCCGGTCAGACAACAACCCCGCCAGGTATAATATCCCTCTCTTAGTTTTTTGTCAGGAAGGATCATTTTATCTGTGTCTTCAAAGGTTTTTATGTGCTGACGAATAGTGTAGGCCTTTTCCTTATCATATCCCGCCTCATCTTCGTTTATTGGATAATAGTTGTATTGTAATACCCCACGACTGGTAATATACATTTCTCGAGTCCTCTTTTCAAGCAATCCCGTTTTCAAATTATAAGCCCCGTTTTTAAATTGTGTGTAATTTTTTGTATTGTCGCCCATATTGAAATGAATGTCTTTTTTAATACTGTTTCCTTGAAATAAATGTTCCCTTATATAAGTTACACAACTATTCAAAAATGTGTTGTTGTCAAATGTTTTAGCCATCTCTTTGTCTGCTCTCAGCTTACCAAATTTATTATTTTTCTTTTGTTTATCTTCTGTCATTTCGTTTTGTATTTCTGCAATGGTCTCATCATCTAGAAACATATCATCATCTGTAACTTCTGATTTTTTTTTCTCATCGCAGTCACACTTGCCGAATGTTTTTTCGAAAGAGTATCGTTCCACCAGTTTTTGATAGAAATGACTTTTGACTTCCTTGCTTAGCATAGTATAAATTTTGCTTTTACAATATTGGTGCGGTTCCCACACATCACCATTAAAAAACGCTAAACCGTGTTCTGGGTTTTCGTAGTTCGTATTTAGAACAAACAAATCCTTATATGTTTCAACATAATACCTGCCTACAACTCCATTACTTAAAATTATTCTTTCTGGAACAGAAGGTAACACAAATTTTTTACAAATACGATCCGTAAACACGGAAGCGTCATAATTTGAGTCATAAGAATTCCATACATTTCTTACATCAGCTTCGTCGCGAAAAAGAGGGCTCTGCTTACTCCATTCCAAACAGATTTGGAAAACATTTTCGTCTCCAGAAAAAGCACAGGCTTTTATCATACCACCCCATTTCTGATAGTTATTATAATATTCCGAGGGCATATCAAACAAATTCTTTCTTACAACTTGTAAGTCATATTTTAAACTTTCTGAAGTTATACTACTAGTTTTGGTTCTTTTCAATTTTTTTTTTTTTTTTTTTGTGTTTCAATTTTTTTTTTATTTTTTTTTTTTTTTTTTTGTGCACCATATTTTGTAACACTCGCTAAGTTATAAGCTGTGGGTTTCAATACATTATGATTTGGATTTCTAGCACTCAACTTAAAGAGGAGTTCATTTTTTGGCAGCTTATCTAATATGTCTAAAATTTCAGACAACTCAATATCGCCAAATTCGTCAAGGCCAATATTATAAGCACATACAAGCTCATATGCTTCGTGAAAGGGTTTACGACTACCATACATTTGCCAATTTGTTTTCCCTTTTGGAATACAAGGATCAATAACATCAGTATTTTTATTTGTCAAAGGAAGCGCCTCGCTTAGTTCCCCGAAGGATTTCAACACTTCTTCTCTTAGTAAAAGCTGTTCTTGGTAGGTTGCTTTAATTCCAAACATCAAATGTATGCCGTCCTTTGTTTTGTCTTCAAGTATATTTACATCAGGTTTTTCAAATATGTAACAAGGTATTTCTTGGTCTTCAGGCATTTCAAACAATTTTTGTAAGTTTTCGAAATATGTTGCTACAACCTCATCAATAAAACACGAATCGTGCTGCCTTGTCGTAATTTCGGATTTATATCTAAAATCGAGGTCAACTAGAATAGGCCCAGCATTATGCAGCTGACATTCAGTTAAGTATTCTTTTTTACCATCTCCCCATATTTTTTTCGCTAGAAGCTCATTAAATTCTGGTAAGTCCGAATCTGGTATATTGTAACTACCTCCCCATATATTGGAATACTCTGGTGTATTCGTGTCTGGTATGCGAGTGTGTGTGTGTGGTCCCCCACGTTCTGCTTTGTGTTTCTTCAAAAAAATATTAAGGGCTTTCGATGCATCGATTTTCTTGTTTCTTTTCAAGGCAGGTGCCTTGGTCGTCTGTCCGGTTTTGTGCGTTTTTTTGGATGGATCCGTGAGTCCCATTATATTATATAATAAGAAAAAAAATTGTATAATTATTCCTAAAGGTTTCTATACGATGAGGTCCGAAATACCACTTTACAGGACCAAAATATTTATGGTGCGAAAAGGCAATTTTTTTTTTACAATTTCTGGTCTCGTTAGCGTCAGGTTGCTTCTTGCGACCCAAAAGACCAAAAGGACCACTTTTTTGCAAACATTTTCGGTCCCATATTTATTTTATCTACCTTTTTATTTTACATAGAAATAGTTTTAAAAATTTTGGTCTTTTTGGTCTTTTGGTCCTTTGTAATTTATAAGATGATTTATGGTAACAAGAATAATTACTACTTATCTAAATTTGAGAGCATAAATATTTTGGTCCTCCCGAGGACTATTTTGGTCTTTTCCTTTGGTCTGTGGAGCTGAAAAAAAAGGCACCCGTCAACTGAAAAAAAGGCACTACGGGGCTTGATCCGGTTCGCAAATACGACCCAAGACAACGACTTTACTGGCCTATATTTCTGACAAGCCACAGGTTCCATCATCTCCGTAGTTTGTTAGCATTGCAATTATTATTTTCTGTGTATATTGTATAAAAAGAAATGGATACATTAATTGCTGGTGAAGAGTCAAAAACTGTAAATAACCAAATTGACGAGAATGTAGACCTCTTGCTGTCGAATCACACAGAGGAACTTGAAGAGATGAAGCAGCTTCGTAGGGAAGTTCGTGTTTTAGGACAATATATCAAACATTTAGTATATTTAACTTACCCTACACAGAGGGAGGTGATGAAAAGAGATAGAGACAAAAAATTAGAACGCATTAAGGAAATTCAAAAAATCCGACACAAACGCGCACAGCGCAAATACGATCAAGGCAATGGTAGAGAAAAAAATAAACTCAGAGCCAAAAAATATTGGCAGAACAAGAAAAAAAAGGATAAACTTTAGGAATTTATATTTTTGTATATAACAAATGTATAAATTTAAGATGAAAGGGAAGTTGAAATCTTACCACTGGCACTGTTAATGCTCTCTAAGAATGGTGTTAAGGCACCAACTCTGAGTTTGTGCTCTGTTGCTCCAGCGGCTGCAAATGTTGCTTTCACAGTAAAAGCATTTATTTCTCTGGCAGAAACGACATTGGTTAAGTGAGCGGAGTGATCGGAGTTCATACCAAAATTAATACAATAGACTCGCTGGGTATGAGGAGTAGATTGAGTAGCACTGCTTTCCTCCCAGTAATTGCCTACACACTGACCTGAATTTGCTCTGTCTGTATCTAAATTAAGACCAAGGGCAACCAATTCTGCTGGCATTGATAAGACTGTCTGTCCGTTTGCCTTGACTTCAATGTCAGTTAATTCAACATATTGACCTTCTGAACCTGCAGCCATATCTTCTACAGCAACAAATAGTTTATTAATACATCTATTAGTAGTAAGAGTATGAGTGATAGACGTTGCACCTCCGCCGCCTGGTGTCTTTGAAGTTTCCTCACAAACTACTTCATTCTGGACGCGGACTAAACTTTCGGTATCACTATAGTTGGCAGAAATTTGCGCCTGCTCGAGTTGACTAGGCATCTGTCTATGGACCTGGATAAGACTGGCAGCCGTGAGGTTCATAGACTGAGCGGCAGCACCAACAAGATTAGAATATTTATTGTCTGTGGATAATCTGACCCTGACGATCATAGGCTCACAAAATGAAGAATTATACATAAGTTCAGGCACATCGAAGCAACTAAAGAGAAGAGGAACATAACCGGTTTTAGAAGCATTGTCGGCTAAGGCGGTTACGGCAGCACCGCGAGTAATCTGTAATAAGCCTTCCATATTTTTACGGACACCAAAAGATTTCTGGGACATAAGACAAGCACGTCCAAAAGGGACATTTCTCATAATGACTTTACCAGCAGTTAAGAGTTGGATTTCTTCTACAATAAGATTGAAGTAGTTTGTGTTAAGTGTAGCATTACCGTGATTAGCAGCAGTATTAGCAATGGTGAGTTTAAGAAAACAATTTTCAAGCTGACCTGCCTTAATAATGTGAAAGTCAATATTCTGATTCCAGCCGATAGAGGTTGATTGGGCTTCTACAACAGTGCGAGAATGCGCGGGAACGTGGGCTGAGCCTAAAGTATTTTTTGAACCATAGCTATAGATAAGTGGGTTTTTTGTAGCTGAGACTGAATCGAGGGCAGCGACTAAACTTGATGAAGCGTTTGAGTTAAGAATTGCATTTGCCATACTATAATATAAAATTAGATAAAAATTTCATATTATTCCTAAATTTTGTTAAAAATATACTTCTCTCCTGTTGTTTTTCCAGTCATCTTGGTCGCCAACAAGCCTGCGATTGTCTAACTTTGCTGGTGCCTTAAAATGATATACGTAATCTTTGAATTCTCGTTTGTTTTGTTTTGTCGCCTCTATGGCTATAAAATTAAAATCTGTCTTGTTGACTACTTGGTCGAAAACAGCATAACTTTCTGCTAAACCTTTGCGACCACTATGTAGCGATAAAAAACTATTTACAATATTTTCCCGTTCTCTTCGGCTTGCTAATTGACAAGTTAAGACAATATCAGCATTCAATCTTATTTGTGGGCCAAGTCCAGTAAATATTTGCGAAATCAGTATTACCATCATATTGCTATCCTCTCCAGAGGATAAATGACGCCCATTAACACTAAGTTTATTAAGCAAAGGATCTTTTCGCATAGCGGCAGACATTCCGCCTTCCGCAACCATATCATCCAACACCACAATTATGTTAGACTTAATTTTGTCTTTCTTTTTGGCCTTCTGATTATGTTTTTTCACATTTATTTGAATATCTATAAGCTCTTTTAGATGCTCTAGATCGTTAAAACGATAATTGTGTGGTATTCCATCAAAGCCAGCATTTGTGCGGGTAAAAAGAAAAACCGCCTGTGTTTCGTGTTTTTTGGTATACTGCTCTAAAAAATGTGTTATGATATGAGATTTCCCACTACGTCTTGAAGCAATACAAAGCATAAATGCATTACGCGGAACACTGTGTATGTCAAAATGATTAAGTGTTTTTTCAATATTTATTGTATCTTTACTTTCGCTAAATACTTCCGTTGATAAGACAGCGGAATTGCTGGCCTGTTCTGTAGATTTCTTTTTCTTGTTTTTACTTTCTGAGGCTATACCTTCACCTAATCTAGATTCTTCTATACCAGCATTTATCTCAGCGCGAGTTGTGTGCGCTTGTTGTGGTCGGATAAATTTTTTTTGCTTACCTTGTGACATATATATTTAGCACAGATAATTTAGAACAAGGAGTGCGTTTCATATGCGAAAAATAAATCTACGGATACGATATTCGCTGCGTTGGTTAAAGGATTACCTGCACCATCTAAAAGTTGACACTCAAAAACTTCAGGAATATTGTCTGCTTCTACGGGCAAACCCCCGCCGAATGAGTGTGTTTCAAGGCCAGTGGTGCTAGGTTGGGTTGGTAGTAACAAGTAGCCTCGTCTTGTCGGGTTGTGGATTTGAGAGGCTGAAGCAAAAGGAAGTCTAACAAAAATATGATTTTGAGTGTAACCATTCGCAATTTTGTTGATAGCAGCATATTGAAGGGTTAAATTTTGAGAACGCAAGGGGTTGCTTAAATGAATTTTTGTTATTCCTTCGGGTCCTGGAGACATTCTGAGAATGAGGGTTGGCATAATTATATATTATATTTAGAAAAAAAAGGCTGGTATATTTTATTCTAAAGTATATATATAATTGAAAATGGCACTCAGAGCCAATCAAACAAGCCTTCAAGATTTACAACTTTTTGCTGAAAAAAGTAAAAACTCGGTTCAATTTGGACTTTATTATGATCCCTATAAACAGGCTTATGTAAATGCCTTTAAATATGATAGAGCAGCACAAGCATACGTATATATTACTAAGTTTAGATTATATCTTGAAAATTTAGATAAAAAAGGGGATCAGATGGATACTCAAAATGTGGCAAATTTAACACAAGCCGCATCTACATCTATGGCTACAATAGGAAGTGGTAAAGGTAGACAAGCCGAATACAAAAGATTGCGAAATAGTTTTCAAGAACAAAGCAAACAATCTGCTGCTGCGGATAAGCCACCAAAAACTCCAGTATCAAAGCCAAAACCATCCGGGCTTGATACAGATGCGCCAATTTCTCCCGAAATGAAGCGTGATGGATCTGATGATTATGGCACCCCTCCTGACCCAGATGCGCCTACGTCACCACTTATGATGCGCGATGATCCTAATATGACAGCACCTGGTGTTGATCCGGATATGAATATTCAACTAGATATACAAGAGGCAAAAGGGCAAGGTGGAGGTGAATCTAAACAAGAAAATTCAACTCCAGGAATGAGTAAACAACCTGATGGCCCTTCAAACCAACCTGCTAATTTGCAAGGACAAGCCAGAAAAAAACGCGGAAGACACGAAAATAACACGGTGCCTCAAGGTGCTGGAAACGCTGGAGGGGGAGAAAGTAAACAGGGCGGCGGAAACGATAATCCAAATCCACCACCTCCAAATCCACCACCTCCAAATCCACAACAACAACCTCCTGTTCCTCCTGCTGGTGGTGGTGGAGGAGGTGGCGGAGGTCCTCCCGGTGGAGGTGGTGGAGGTGGCGGCGCTCCTCCCGCTGGTGGTGGTAATCCTGCTGGACCTGGCGGGGGTGGAGATGATGAGCCTGATGACCCTACAGATACGTCTGCAGAGATAAATCGTGGTCTTCCAGGCCAACCAGGAACTCCGATGATGCCTTTTGGTAGTATGACTTCTTCCACAGCTCAACGTGTGTCTATGGAAAGGAACAGAATGAGATATTCAGCAAAAAAACTGCTTATGGAAATCAGGGCATTTGTTGTCATTTATCGCGATGATATTAAAACAGCACACTTCAAAAGACTAGTAAAAACAAGCAGAACATTATCTGTAAAAACACCACTTATAAGGTTCCGAAAAATTCATCGTGAATTAGAAGAAGAAGTAATTGATTTTTATAGGAATCAAAGCGGTTTACGTATGGGTATAATTTTAGATCCTGGAGCTGCCGGGCTTGATGTCACGCAATTGCAAAATATTATGGCGCCTCATATGAGTTTTGGTGGAGCGGGAGAGGTTGTTCGCGAGTTGGCTACTGCCGCAGATGTAGGCAAATTTCCCGAGACCTCACAAAAAGCAGAATCAGTTCATTATCATCTTGGTGGTTTGGCCCACGCAACAAAGGCTGTCTTGCCTGAAGGTAAAAATTTGGACGACACATTTAATCCAGCAGAGCGTAACAGATTACAAAATAGAAGAACCGCTCCAATTAGAATATCAGCTGAACCAAAACGCAGATACTTATTCCAAGATAAAAGACAACCTTTTGTTCCTAAAAATATTAAGATAAAGAGTATCAAATGTTAAGCTCAGGGATTCCTGACCTTGTAAGAAACTAATATATTAAGTTTATTTTCTAAATTTAATATATAATGGCCGACAAAACCTGGTTTGATATGGTGATGGAAGAATTATATGGTGACTTTGAAAAAATAGAAGAAGAATTATTCAGAAACGACAGACAAGAAGGTATCGAAATGTCTAGAATGAGAAACAGAGATGATGATGAACTTGATGATTTGTTAGATGATGACGAAGAAGAAATAGATTTATTTGATGAAGAAGACGAGGATACTATGGATATAGAAGTTGATGATGAAGGTGGCATAGAATTGACGCCCGACCAAGAAGCTGAGGAAATACGCAGAGGCAACTTGCCCGATTCCCGTGATAACGTATTAGAACCGGAAAGAGACCCACTACCAGAAGGTGCAGGCACAACTGAACCAGTAGACTATAATATTTCCGCCGACATAAGGGATTGGGCTAATGTAATGAGAGGCGAGGATGAAGAGATACCGTTGTTTGAAGAGGAAGAAGGTATAGAAATGACTGAAATGGGAGGAGGAGAAGCAGGTGAAGTTGTTGAGTTTGGAGGTGAAGAATTACCTGGGTTATTTACAGATATTGATTTAGGTGAAGCTGCAGAAAGTGCTACCTTAGGTGGAGAAATTGCTGGAGAGGCTGCTGTTGAAGGTGCGGCTGCTGCTGGTTTTGCTGAAGCAGTTGGTGCGGTTGCTGCGGTTGCTGGTCCTGTTGCCGCAGCGGTTGGTGCAGCAGTTGCTATAGGGACATTAGTAGATGCCGTGGTGAAAAGTAATGAAAGAGTTGATAATGCAAAAGCATATATCAAAAAATTATCTGCTATAGCGGATAAAACAGAAGGTCATACAGATACAGCCTTAGAGTTTTACAACAACAGTGTGAAAAGACAAAACGATTATACACGCTTGTATTACAAATATGTGTTTGGAAAAGATGATCCATTGAATTTTGAAAAAAATGTAGGAACAGGGAAAAATCTACTTACGTTTACATATAAAAGTGATGCTGAAAACTTATCCAAAACCCAGTTAACGGCTCGTATAGCTAATATGTTAAATATGGATGCATCAACGTTAGAAAACATCTTTTTCAACACAAAAGATTTGTGGGGAGGTGATGCTATAGATATAAAGAAAAAAAAAGTCTTGAGTATATATAATACATTAGCTAAAACCAGACAATTTCAAGATTTCGTATCTTCAAACACTCGGTCCTACAGATTTGAAACAAGTTTCCATCAAAATATTACCGAAACTTTGTTCTCTAGTGATAGCCGTATTCAGCGTCATTATGAAGACCAGGCAAAACAAGATTCCACATACAAATCCGACTTAACTTTGAGAACACAGCAAATAAATAAATATGTAAAGAGTCAAGGTTTTAACGTTGTTTATACAGAGGAAGATGTTGCAGAAGGATATAATCCTAAGGGTGCGCGAAAATTTGACTTAGTAAATGGATACACAAAACTGCCAGAAATTTTAAAAGTGCCATTTTGGGTGACTTATTACAAGGCAAACGAAAAGAGGTTCAAAAATGATGATTTGGCTGTGATAGAACGTAACGATAGAAGGTGGCAAGAAAACGGAAAACGTCGCTTGAGTAAAAAAGTAAAAAATGTGGGCTTAGAAGAACAACAATATATAGATGCATATACAGAACCGCATTTACATAACAAAGGACCACGAGGATTTATTGATTATGATTCAATAGTAAGAAAAAGACGACGAAGACGCCCAGTAAGACCAGATACCCCTCAACCTGCTCCATCTGACAAGCCAGACAAACCTAAACCTACTCCATCAGATAAGCCAGGAACAGATATTCCTACTTCAAATAAAGATTTACCTGCTGGAGATATACCTTTGATGGGAGACAATGCAGGTCGTTTTCAGGTGAGACCAGATAAGGAAAACCTTTTTGACGCGCAGATGACATATAGATTTGACTTAGGTATGGCTCGTCATCTAGCTGAAGTTAGCGATAAATCATATGAGGATAATGTAGAGCCATTTTCAATATATGATATTGTTGAGACTATACAAATTGATATTCGCTCTATTGGTCTTTTGTTACATTCAAGGCGACATAATACTACAGTTGTTTGCTATAGAGGCACCGACATACCATCACTCTCTCCTATGTCTATGATTGATAGTGGCCTTGATGTGCTGACTGACCTAGCTATAGATTCAGTGCCTTACCTAAATATGAAAGTTCACTCTGGCTTTTTTGATTACTATAACAGGTCTTTCGAACAAGTCAGCAACTTTATAAAAAAATACTCAGACAACAAAACAAAATTGTTAAGCTGCGGTCATTCCCTCGGTGCAAGCCCAGCAGTATATTTGGCTTATTGCTGGGGCTACAAGCACGAAAAATTTATGGGATGTTACAATTATGGATCACCGCGTGGTGTCACAGACAAAGGTGATTTCGACCAGTTTGCACCATATGTATACCGCATAGCTGATTATAATGATCCTATCGCCGCCGTGCCTTTACAAGTTATGGGGTTTCATCACGTTGGAGATTGTTATATGATAAACAGCACTGACACGATGGCAACTTTAACGCATCTTGGAAATACAAAAAAAGCCGACGATGCGTATAAAGCAGGACTGACTAGTTTGTTGTTTGCTACATATCATAAAATGTCACACTATCGGCAATCTCTCCGATTTATCGCGCAGCACTACACCAGCGTTGGCGCGTCTGCCCGCAGTGAAAAAAAAATGATTGACACCGGTGGCGCGCGTTACGATATTGGACTCGAAATGAACCCCAAGGCATCAAAAAAAGTGCTGATTACAAGCAAGGCGAAATACAAGCACACCGGTGAATATTTCAAAGACAAGGCGATATACCAACAGATTGACGGCGCTCGCGGGTCCTTCATCACAAATTATCACGCGGACTACGGTATGATGATGACGCCTATACCGCGCAGTTTGAAGGATGCAATAGTCGGCGTATACTTTTACAAACCAGGGGAATTCAAATCATCGGGTGCGGTAAAGGGCTTCGTCGCATACTAAAGGTTAAAATACAAATATTTAGCTAAAAAATTAAGCAGAATGGTTTAACCCTTCTTGGCCTAATGGTTAAGGAGGCAGGTTCCACCCTGCAATTTGAGTGATGAGAAAAATAATATTGAGTTTTTTTTCATAACAATTTATCTATCACTTTCATACAAGATGAATCTTTGTCTTCTGTGTCCTTTCGGGAGATTGGATTTGACTGAGCTTGTTTGCGAGTAAGGTTACTATTTGACATTCTTGTCGAATCGTGGAAAACAGTAAGACGTTGGAAACTAGAGAATAAGAAAAGGAAATACCAATCTCGTCACAGATTATCATTTTCCTTATTATAGGGGCCTTCGGCCTCCGGTAAAGGCGCAGTCCCTGTAACTAAGCTGGGAAGAATGCTAAAAACAGGCTTTAGTCAATTACACAAACAGAATTAACGCGAGAGCGGACAATAATTGTTTGATTCCAAATTACGAAACAAATTCCTTTTTGTTAAGTCGTTTTTTTTTACACACCTTCTCAATTAACAAGAGAATGTTTTTCAATTCTTGTATTTCGTGTTTTTGTGTTTCGTTTTCTTCCCGTAAATTATTCATTTCACTCTCCCATTTAGCCGTCATATCTTCGACTAGAACTTGTAATTTTTCTTTGGGCTCACTCATTATATATAAAAACATATTTTTTTATAGTTTGTAAGCCCGTTTATATTTTTTATAACTTATCTTATTTTGTTCGCCAGAAGAAAATAGGGTTACTTCATTCCCCAAAACCGACCATCCAGGACAGGTTTCTCTTGCAAATAATTCTATTCTGGGAAGATTACCAAACATTTTAACAATCATATCACGGACTATTTCAGGTTTCCGCGAATGTTGTCTTCTCGGACTCATAACAATCTGATTCATAGAACTTTGTCCGCGGTCGCCTTCAGACTTTAAAGATTTTTTAAAGGAGGCGATTTTTCCGCGCGTGGCAAGCAAACACAATTCTGCGTTTGACCTTGAATAATATCCAACTCCAAATGCTGGTCTGCTTCCATCTTTTGTTGTTTTGACCCACGTGACAAACGTGGTTTTGTGTATAAAACCCCAAGATTTTATAACGTCCAATGCTTCTTGTAATAAAGGCATTGTAGCCCACAAAAACAACGCAGCATCTTTTTTGCAGATACGCATAACCTGTTGACCCATTTCGCGTAATTCACTTTGTGACATACTTTCATAATGTCGTGAACCATCCAGTTTTGTCAAAACTCCGCTTTTGACTTGTTGCTTATAACTCCAAGGGGGGTCGGCATAGACAATATTGAAACTTTCTGACCTTATGCCGGTGATTACTTCGCTTATACAGACCATCGCTTCCTAGTCGCTGTCGGAATCGGAATCAGAATCAGAAGAAGAAGCCTTCTTCTTCTTCTTCTTCTTCTTCTTGCTGCTTTTTGCGGTCCTTGCTTTTTTCTTAGCGCTCCCACCTTGGTTTTTCAAGCTGTAGCGTTTTTTCTTTTGTTTTTGTTTTCGGATAAGCTTAGCTTTTTCACGCAGTTCTTTTGCTCTTTCGAGGTCTGCTTGCTCTGCCTCAACATCCATCGCCTCTTGACTTAGATCGATGTCTTCTTCCTCGCTTTTTTCATCTGAACTATCACCTGTTGAAAAATCTGGCTTGGCGACAGGCGTGGTAATACGTAGCACAACGTTTTTGGGCTTCACGTCACTATCAGAATCATCCTCCTCATCACTGCTGTCTTCATAAGAATCGTTAAACGTAGAGCAAATTGCTTTGATGGAAGACTTTTTCAGGTTTGGAACTCTGTTCTTTTTGGAACCTTTCATCTTGACCTGGTCGTTCCAAAGAAGTTCGTGCATCTTATTTATAAGAGGTTGGGCGCGCTTTTGGCTGAGTCCAAGTGAGTCAACAAATATGGCAAATTCGTGAATCTTGTCGTCAATCAAGACAAAGGCTTTTCGCATAGCTGCGTTATCGCGCTGAGTATTCTTCAGTTTGCGAGCAATTTTGCCAATTTTTCCAGTTGTTGGCTTCGTTTTCTTGCTACTTTGGGCTAAAGCAGATTGACCGTTCTTGTAGTCTGCCATAATCTCTTTTTGGTCCTCTTGTATCTGCTTTTTTATTTCGTTCGCACTTTGGCGCAGACGAGCTGTAATATTCTGCGCGGCGTTGTAAAAGCCTTCCTGCACGACCAAAAGTTGCTCCACTTTGTGCGTCGTGCTTTTTGCAACTTGCTGATACATCTTCAAATATTCCTGTGCGTTAGAGTTGTGTGTTCCAGAAGCACCTTTGAACTCAACCAACTAATAAGGATTTGTGTAGGAAATAGTGTAGGATAGTGGTGAAAATGGTGTGTGAGTTCTTGTCAAATATAAGCTAAACATATCCACAGATTAGGGCGAGATAAGCTGCGGAATCCTTCGGCTAGTGTTT
>Ga0181420_1000642_pt1 | contig 13879 bp, 16 predicted proteins | sample 43SPOviralmetaG_FD_130145 | JGI IMG/M metagenome (GOLD analysis project Ga0181420, IMG submission 130145) | Marine viral communities from the oligotrophic San Pedro Time Series (SPOT) site, San Pedro Channel, CA, USA - 43 SPOT_SRF_2013-05-22 | ecosystem: Environmental > Aquatic > Marine > Strait... | reverse complement strand
TGGTGATTGTGACAAGACTCACTCAATGCCTATCGCAAAAGGCTCTAAGAGTGTGTATGTCAATGGAGTAGGGGCAGGTAGAATCACAGACAAAGTTGCTGGATGTACTGCCGTGGCTCAAGGTTGGGGAAATATCTTAACTGGTTAAGTACTATATCGACTGAACCCTTTGGTTCGTGATACTTCAATACTATTATCAAACTTGTCTTTGAATGCCTCAGAGAGGGTGTGGTCTACTACTACCACCCTCTGATTGTCATCTAAACGATAACGGAGAATGGTGAGAAGACATTCCTTACCTACATCATCCAGTGAAGAAGAGAAAACCTCATCAAGCATCAAGAGATTAGTGGTGACAGAGTTTTTCATCTTACCAATTTCTCTCCAAGTCAGCATCAAAGCCAAGTCAATACGAGCCTTCTGACCCTCAGAGAATGAGGCATAAGAGAAATTCTGGTGCAGTGGTGAAGAAACACTCTCGTTAAACTCCTCATCAAGAGTGAAGTGAATGGATAAATCCAGTTGTGTCAGGTAGTTACGAATACACTTATTCATCACAGGTAGATACTTCTTGACAATCTGTGACTTAATACCATTGTCTTTCAAGAGACTGACTACTATCTCGTAGTCCTTTACATTAACAGAAAGGTCATCATATCTCTTCTTCATATCTTTGGCTTGGTCTTTCAGGACCTCCAACTTACCTTCTTCCTTATCAATAGAAGATGTGTCAATCTGAAGTCCGTCAAGTTTATCTCTTGCTGACTTGACTTCCTTCTCCAGGGCACGAACCTCTGTCTCGTATTCAAAGATAGATTTCTGAAGTGAATCGATATGATCGAGTCGACTTTTAGCAACTCTCATATCACTCTCAAACTCTTCCATGTGGGACGATGCTTCCTTTGATGCCCCAACTAGTTTATTAGACTCGTTAATATTACCAGAGATGATGAGTTGTTTAGTTGCATACTCGATATCCTGCTTACAAACAGGGCAACTATCATTGTCTTCATAGAAGGCAGAATCTTTTGTCAGTGCTTCAATCTTAGTCTCAAACTTGGTGATAATCTTTTGAAGTTCTTTCATCTTCTTATCTGGTTTCTTAGACATCACCTGGTTATAGAGACCCCTCACATCATGTTCATGTGACTGAACACCACTAATCAGTTTCAATTTCTTATCAATCTCTCCCGAACAAGTGTCAATGACACTCTCCAACTCCTTAGTATCATCATTCTGTCGGTCATTCATCTCCTTGATTCTGTCATTCTGTACTTCAATCTTGTATATCAAAGTACTCATATCATTCTTCAAGTGTGTCAGGGAGTCCTTAACCCCCCTCAGGCGGTCTTTGGCAAGGATTGACATAGTAGAGAATACTTTGATATCAAGGAAGTCTTCTACGCACTCTCTACGACCAATGGTGCTCAATTGCATAAAGGGAATATAATTCGAACTACCTAGGATAACAACCTGACAGAAACTCTTGTAGGTTAGTTTCAGGATGTTCTGTTCCAGGTGTGCCTGGTTGTCTTTATCTGCTGCCTTTGCGTCAAGTTCCTTGCCATTCTTCTCGATGGTGAAGACTTTTGGCTTCATACCACGGGTGACAATAAACTCGTCCCTACCAATGGTAAACTTAACTTCTGTAAGGAGACCCTTTTTATTCTGAGAGTTCAGAAGTTGAGGTAGATTTACCCTACGAAAGGGGCGATTGAAAAGAGTGTAGGTTAGGACATCAAGGATGGTTGATTTACCACTACCATTTGTTCCATGTACCAGAGTGGTCTTACTATCATCTAACTGAATTGTTACTGGATAGTTGCCGACCGAAAGAAAGTTTTGAAAAGTTAAGGATTTGAATACAATCACAAGTCATTCATCATGGTTTCAAGTCTGGGGAAAATGATTTCACCAGGTTGTATAATATTATAAGCATAACCAAGAACAGAGCACAGTTTAGACATAGTGTCCGTGTCTGTTTGGGTAATGAATAGAGTCTGACCGACAGCCTCTAGCAGTGTAGTATAAGTGATAGCGTCGTCTTTGTCAACAAAGAATTGAACAATGTAATCACCATCATCATCTAAGCCAGCATAAACACCAGAATCTAAACTATCTTCTTTCTGAGTGAGGATGTACATTATACCTCCTGAGATTCAACATAAAGGGATTTGAAAATATCAATAATGTTTTCTTTATTAACGTCATCTAGGGCGTTGACATAATTAGTTAGTGTGGTCAAAGTGTCCTCAGCTTCAACTTCTATATCATCGTCAATGAGGACATCTCTGTTCTCAATAATCTTAAGGTCGTGAATATTAACATCATACAGGCTATCGACAACTCTATTGAGTTTGGCTGGAGTTGACTTACCTTCTACAATCAACTTGACATAAGTTTCTTTAAACTTAGTGGGGTTGAATAGTTTCTTCTTGTCCTCATTATAATAGACCTTATGGAACATACTATATGGATTCTTAATAAACTCTAACTCCTGGGTCTCCATATCAAAGAGGTGGAAACCACGAGTCTCACCCTCGTCATTCCAATACAACTGATAAGGGTTTCCCAAATAAGTAATATTACCAGAGGAATTCTTCTTATGAAAGTGCCCAGAAAACACCCTGTCAAACCTGGAGAATATCTTAGCATCTGTGCCATGTTGGCACTGGTAATCTTTATTGGCATAAAATCCAGCCAACTCCAAGTGACCCCACGATAGTGAGGCAGGTGTCTTCTCTAATTCCTCAGCAAACTCTTCTGCATTCCCTTCACATAACCAAGGCACCTCGAAGACAGGAACACCAGAAATAACTGAAGTCCGTGGTCTGTCCGTAACTTCAATGTTACTAAACTCTCCTAGGTTAAGTTTAGGGGAGTTGAGAGACAGGTTTTGTTTATAGAAGATATCGTGGTTACCGACAATGATATGAACTTTAATTCCTCTATCATAAAGAGGCTGGAAGAAGTTTTCTTTAGCCCAGTTCAGTGACCAATAGTCAATACCCTTCCTGACGTCAAATACATCGCCGAGATGCACCACGGTATCAATAGACCGATTATCAACAGCGGGAAAGAAGGTGTCTTCATAAAACCTCTTGAAATAGTCGTGAAATATTTGGTTACCTTTACGAACACCGAAGTGAGTATCCGTAATAATCGCAACTTTATTGTTGGACATAATTAATTATCAAAGCTTTCAAGTTGTTGGAAGCCTTTTGTGTCCAAATTCTGACTAACCCTGTCAAGTTCTACAATTTGATTGACATGATACTCACGCCATTCTGAGATTGCTCGCTTGAAACCAGCAATTAGGTTATCGCTCATTTCAGGTGAGGTGTGTTGAATGTCTGCAATAATATCAGCAAACTGATTCGCATAAAAATCTACAGTCCCATACACAGGTTTAAAGTCAAGCTCGTCCATACTTTTGTAAGAATGCTACATCCTCATTATAGTCGTATTCTTCGTTGGCGTCAATAGTGTTTGACATACCAGCTGGTTGTTGAAGAGCGTTAGGAACTTCTTTCTGTTGTGGAGTTCTCATATCGTCAGGAGTAACGGCATCCTTCTGTCCTAACTCATCATCCTGAGCGAGAAGAGACTTGAAGTCTTTATCCTTTTCGATTTTAATACCTTTCCTGGCACCATCGTTTTGGACTCTACCCAGGGTGGCAGCAAGTTGTGCCTTGGAGTTAGAGTCACCGGTATCTACTTCACCATAAATCTGTTCGTGGGCTACCTCTGGTTCCATACCGGAAGCACGAGCAACATCTACCTTACGCCTATCCTGTGAAACCGGATGTTCGTAATCTTGGTCTTCTGGTGTATCAACAGTGACGGGTGCCTCATCTTGAAGAGGAGGCTTCTCCATCACTTCCTCATACAGAGACCATAGTTCGTTAAGGGGATCCATATACTTTTCAGTTATTTATCTTCCCTGTCGTTTCTGGTCCACTACATCTTTGATAGAATTGAAATCAGAACTAGTACCAAGTTGGTCACCAGTAAAGAACTCCTCAAAGCCAGACTTAGAAATAATCTTGTCACAGATATCAATCTGTCTCTTTTCCTTTCCGATACGACGGATAAAGGCGTACCAACATACTTGTGTGAAATAAGAGAAGGGATTCTTAGACTTCTCTGGGTCAAAGTTGTAACAATAGATGACACAATTTTCTACAGCATCCATCACCATATCCTGGCGATACATGTAGTTAGAAAAGTTTGGTCTCATTGAAAGGTGTTCGGCAATGTCAAGGAAACACTTACCAATATACCGGGGAATCTGTGGCTTTGAGGCGCCAGTTTCTTTGGCAGCATCAACTGACCTTCTATACTCAATCATAGCAGCATAGATCTCCTTGTTATCAATGAAGTTGTTCTTTCTTCTCTTTGGCTTTAGTGTTGTGTTCATAAGAATATCTGTTATGGTGTTATTATAATCAAAGAAACCCAGAATGTGTACTTGACACACCTGGGTAAAAGTGTTATACTTGTAGTGTCAACGAAAAGATAACATAGTTAAGCTTCTGGGACATCATAAGAGCCCTTGAATATATCTTCTAAGTCATCTCTGAAACTATTAATCATACCAATATATCCTGAGTTGTTCTTACTCTCTACTTTTCTCTTAATGGGACTGGCAGCTTTAGCTGCTATTAAAGCTTTCTTATAAAAGTCAATACCAAACTTATCCAATTCTGACATTGAGACGACATGAGTTTTGTTTACTATAGTTGTGTCGTCATTGGCAAACATCAACCACTTCTTAGGAATCATGCCAGAAATGGCGACTCCTTTTTCGGCATTAATGTGGGTCTCTTCAGCGATGATGATTGGATTGTTTAGGACGAAAAAATCATTTCCCTTTTCTTGAGTAGGTAGTACACGAGCAAGAACTTCTTCGCCAGTAATCAATTTGATTGTGGCGTGAAAGTTGTCAAACATAAGTGTTGTCAAATAATCCTACCTTGTTATTTATGGGAACTGTAGTCACCCTATACTCGAAGTCTTCTTCAACATAGTATTTAATCCTCTCAGCCAAGTGGTTAAGAGTGAAGTTATTCTTTCCATGATCCTGTCTGAAGTCATCGGCAATATCATATAACATAGCTTTATCCTTACCCTTTGCCTTCCTCAGACCCCTTCCGATGCTTTGTAATACACGTATCCTAGACTTAGAAGGAGAAGCAAAAATGACATGATGGAGATTTTTGATGTTAACACCAGTAGACATTGTACCGTAAGAGCCAAAAATAATGTTAGAGTCACTAATCTCAGAAATTTGACGAACCTCTTCCCTAACTTTGACATCAGTATCTCCGTAAATTAAATGGACCGGTCTCTGGGTCATATCACCCATCATCTCATACATTGGTATACCATGACCCTCCACTCTGGTGAAGAGAACCAATACATTACCTTCCAAAGACTTTGCGAGGTTACAGATAAATTTATTTCTCTGATTTAAGTTACCAATGAATTCAAGTTCTTCGTTATAGTTATCGAATTTCTCAGAAGGATGCTTAAGTTGAATAACTTCCACCATCAACTTAGCAAGGAAACCCTTCTCCATCAAGTCACTAGAGGTAGTGGTCTTATACACAGGACCGAAGTGACCTTCAAGGATAAGTTTATGTACATTCTTTCCATCCAATGTACCTGTGAAACCATATCTCCACTTCACATCGGGCATCTTCTTCATAATACCACCAAGACACTTCGCCTTGAAGTTGTGACACTCATCACCTATCACACAATCAAACTGCCTAAACCACTTCTTGTCTAGTCCATACACGGACTGCCAGGTGGTTATGGTAACAGGGGCTGTAGTCTCTATAGTATGACCTTGATAAATCTTATGAAGGTTTTCTTCTCCCCAACCGTAGTCTAGGAAGTCTTTATACATCTGTTCTACCAGACCCTTAGAAGGAACAATAACAATCGTTCTCTTACCAATTGACTTGATATATCGGGCAATAGCGTAAATCATCAGTGACTTACCAGACCCAGTAGGTGACAGAATAGTCTTTCTGTATTCTTTTAGTGCATGGAATACCGTTTCCACCTGATACTCTCTGGGTTTCACAGAGGATATCTTATTCATAAACAACTCCACCCCCTCATAGAAGACCCTCTGATCCATTTCATAGGGTGTTCCATAGAACTTATTATTCTCAAAGTCCCAACTATACCCATGACGATCTAACCACCTACACAACTGATAAGTTAAACCAGCAGGTAGTGTTTTGGTATGTGTACTCAACAAACGAATACGACCATCCCAAAACTTCTTTCGATATGCAGGCGAAAAAGAAGCACCCTCCACATCAAAGGAGAATGCTTCTTGGAGTTCCATTAGAATATGTTGCTCACACTCTAGAGTTATTTCAATCTCATTCTTTTTTGAAATAATACAATCAGTCACTAACGAATTAAGTTATATCACTTAACTATTTAGAAGCCCTTTCCACCCTTGTCTAGTACCTCAATGTAGTTAACATGAGCTTTGTGATTATACCATTCGTGTTTCACGGTTGCATAATCGATGTAGTCAACTGACTCACCATTCTTAAATACTATTCTGTAATTATGCCTGTCATAGTTTTTGGGGCAATACACCTCAAAGTACCTTGGGTCATTGCGAGTAAATGTTGTGCTCGTGGTTTCCGACATCGTAAAAGAAGCAATCCAATAAATCTAACTCTTTCATTATATCACTCATGTGGTTGGTGTTATAGGGGTCGACCCCACTATAGTCGGCACACTCACTTACGGTCTGTGTTGGTATTGTGTTGACTGCAAACATCCCATGGTACTGAGGCTTGATTGTTATAGGTCCATTAAGGACTATCATAAGGAAAGCAGTTTCAATCATAACTAAACTCCGTTAACAAATCGTCTCCACTCAATACATTGTTTGATGTGGTAGGTCATCTGGTGTACCTGTTTAAGTATATCACGTAGGGTGTCCAGGACCACGTCATAGTAATCAATCTTCATCTCTGTCTTCATGATGTCTTCGTCAACACCAATCCAGTTTTGAATGTCAGACTTGATTACCTTGAAGGGAAAAGGTTCAGAATCTTCTGGGACTTCTTTACCTGAATAATACAACCACTTCCTGTGGTGTAGTGTTCTTAATTGTTGCTTCGTCTTCTTACTAAGAAGAGAGTATTCATTGTGAAGAGTCAGATACTTATGATGTAGTTGTGGGATTCGCAGTGAACTCTCGTCCAACATAACATCATCAATCTTACTATCTCGACCCCACATGAGTTGGATAGATTCTAGGTCCATTACTTACTAGTCAGTTCTCTACCAAGTGAAGTTCTTTGGTAGTTGGGTTTCATCGACGCATCAGTTGCCTGGGCAGCTGGGTAGATGAAGTAATCAAAGTAATTATACCTCATAGTGACCTCAGCTGTAAAGTAGTTGATGTCAGGCACAGCGGCATCGAAGTTCAGGGTGGTCAGAGTGATTGGAAAGGCATCACGAAAGACAAACTCAGCAACAGGTCTGTAGTTACTGGAAAGAATGAAGAGGGATACATCTGATTTCCACTGGTTAGTCCAGTCACCTCTCATATAAGCTGTCTTTTCGTCTGTTTCCACATCCATAATGCCAGGAATGGGGTCATTCACACTCCTATATGTGCCTCTATTGTACGTGAATTCTTTAGTTGTAACTGGTGTAGTGATTTCTCTCATCCAATCATGAACCTGATACCAGTTCTTCATGTTCTCGTCCACGAGGAAACGAATGAAGAGATCTTCGTAGTTTAACTCATCACCAGGATGTCTTAATTTGTTAATTCTTGTTCCAGTATCAGCTGATCCCATAGAGATTGCAGGGACAGAAGCGGACTGACAAAAGAAATCAACCCCATGAAGTTTATCTACAGACAACTTAAACCCAATTGGGGATAAGAAGTTTCTATTTTCGATACCCGTAAAGTAAGAGTCAGGGGGTAAAGATCTATTGTGTGATTCCAGTGCCATTCTATTCTTATACTACCAGTATCATTATTTATGACTCCGGTTGTGGTGGATTGGGCCAGCCTGGCGGACACATAGGCACACTGTAGGGTTCACTCATAATAGAATCAACTGTTTTTTCATCAAGCTCTACAGGGTTTATTGCATCACTATCTCTCCATAGAGATGGCATATCCAGAAGCAATCTACCCGGTGTTTCCGCTTCCGTTATACTTCTTATACAAAGTGCTGGGAGTGGGGGAGGTAATTGGTCCATAATCAATCTAATATCAACAAATATATTTATCCTCTTCCTTTAAGGTCACGACACACTTCTCGATACACTCCTTGTCTTGTACATTACATTCCACAATACATTCAAAATATTCCTCCACTACATCATGTGTTGCTTTTTCATTCGGAGTCATAAGTTTGTGTGAGTTTCAACACAGTTATTTAATCACACACGCACAAAAAAAGGAGCCCGAAGGCTCCTAAAGATATGAAACTTAGTGATGAATCACATAAGGTTTTCAATCTTAACGCGTCTGTAGTAACGGTTGCTGTTGTCGGTGAGACGACCCAGACCCCGGTTGTAAGGACCGGAAGGACCTTCAGCATAAGGGTTAGCGATAAGACCATAACGGGTCTTGAAGCCGATGTTAGGTTGGAAGGTTTGGCTAGTGACCGAACGAACCATCTGAAGAGGGATGTAAGGACAGTAGAAAAGACCAGCGTCATAGGCGCTAGAACCTTTATAACCAACAACGTAGTAGTGGGTGTCGGAAACGTTAGCTGAGTAAGGGTCGATGTAGACCTTCAACTTGCCGTTGATGGTACCAGCAAACAAGTTACCGGTGTCATCGACATTCAGGTTAGCGTTTAGTGCTGGGGTGTAGTCAAGAACACCTGCCATCGTCAACGCGGAAGCCACGTCAGCGGAACAGATGATCATGTTACCCTTGCCACGACGAGTGAGTTGTGCAATCGCGTTACAATCTCTCTCAATCTGGAAAAGAAGTCCTTTGAACTTCTCAACAGACCAACGACCATTGGAGTCAACGTCCAGGTCGAAAGTACCAGCAGTGTTTACATTGTTCTGAGCACCGGGAAGGGCCGTACGATAAACGGTACGGACGATTTCACGGTTGATTTCCGAAAGGATCTCAGAAGAAAGGATGTTAGCCAATTCGGCTTCAGCATCCAAACCGTGGACAGCACGAAGATCTTGTGCCAATTCCAGTGAATACTGAGCCTTAAGGGCACGACCACGAGCTTCAACAACAGCCTTCTCGATTGAGAAGCCCATCTGACGGAACTCATTACCTGGTTCGCCAAGGCGCTCCATTTGATCCTTCTTCATACCACGCATTTGCTGCAAGGTAGGATCGTAGTTGTTACCACCGGGGTTAGAGGGGTCGGTTACAACACCAGCACCGGAAAGGGTGGAGTCAAGAAGACCGGGGTTACGCTCAGCAGGAGCTTCTCCGGGAACGTAAGGGTGGTTGATCTGCTTGTCAGCAGCATAAGGACCATCGGGGCTCAGACCGGAAGCAGCAGCTTCGGTAGTTCCACCGAAAGGACCGTCGAAAGGAGAATTCCAACCATCACCATCACCGGTTTGACCACCAGTTGCCAGAGGACGGCTGAACTGACCATTAGCATCTTGCTCATAGCCGTTGTAAGCCTGACTACCAGCCTTGAAGGTGTCTCCACCGTTAGCGAAGGTAGGATCAGCTTCGTCGAACAATGCTTCGTTAGGACCATCAGGACCATCATACATCGCACGCATTGCGAAAATCATGCCAGTAGGACCAGACATTGGCTGAACGCCACAGATGTCATAGGCAATAAGGTTAGGCATGGAGCGTCTGATCAAGGAGATCAGAACGGGGTCGAAACCAGCACGGGGGCCAGCATCAGCGTTGAGTCCGTCAGCATTGACAGAACCACCAGTGATACCCTGGTAGCCTTGTGCGTTAACAGAAATCGTAGGGGCTTCGGTCAGGAGACCTGAAGCACTTCCTTCGACAACGGCTTGTTCACGGAGGAACTTTTCTTGGTTCTCAAGAAGTTGAGCGGTGACAGCCTTTCTGTAGGGATCTTTGATCTCAGGAAGATCTTGATGACTCAGAACGGGTGCCCACTTTTCGGTCAAATAATTAGACATTTTGGGGTTTTACCTGTTTTAATAGTTGTTAATAAATCACTTAATGGTTCTGGAAAGGGCTCTGCTGTAAGCAGCCATAGAGCTTGTCATTCCTTCTTCCATTGTTGGTTGCAGAACTTCTGCAGACTCTTCAAGGTACTCAGACTGTTGTTCCGTGGTCTCTTGACCACCAACAAAAGATTCCTTGAGAATCTCAAGTTTCTGTCTGAACGAATTCTCACTTTCAAACTCTACAGATTCAGCAAGACCAGCGAGCTTGTCCTTACCGGTTTCTGGGAGATCCCAGGAAACATCGGCGAGAACAGACTGACGGGTATACCCAGACATCTGTGAGACAAGATTGACGTTAGATTCAATCTGCTCGTTGAGTTTGTCTTCCATGTCATCAAGCTTAGCGACCATCGATTCAAAGATGTCATACTTCTCATCTGGAAGTGTGACATAATGGTCTTCAAACAAACCTCTAAGACCTTGCATGAAGGACTCGGAAAGTTCGTTACGGATGCCGTTTTCGACAACCAATTTGTTTTCTTCCAGCCACTGGCCGGAAGTATAGTTGAGGAATCCCTCTACTTTCTCTGCGATTTCGGTGATTTCATTTTCGAAACGATGAGAAAACTCTTCTTCGAGTCTTTCGACTTCAAGTTGGAGTTTTTGATTCAAGGCACTCTCAAAGATAACCTTTGCACGTGCTTTGAAATCATCCGAAGCGTCGTGGTCACCTGCCAACTCGTCAAGAGCCTGACCAGCAGTCGAATCGACTTCTGCGTGCTCATAAGCTTTGGCAAACTGAGTGCCCTTGGGGGCTGACTTCAGACCATCTTTTCCAGTGGCAATGGAGGTATCAGGACCTTCATTGCTTTGACCTTTATTGCTACCATCGTGTTTGCCAGATCCCCCAGGGAGGACCTCACTTCCGATTTTACCTTCAGGACTGGAACTTACGCTTCCGGGAGCGCCTTTGTAAGCGTCTAGTTTGGTGGAGTTATCCGTAGATCTTTCGTTCTCAGGAGTGGCGCCGCCAAGATCGTTCTTTGACTGACCAGGAACCAGAGATGGAGAAATCGAATCTCCGGCTTCAGCTGATGCAGCTTTCGCATTTACTGCTGTACGGGATTGAGCCATGTTACTTTAACAATTTCAATTATTTAGTCGTTGTTATTTATAAAACCCCTTGACTATGGTTGATTCTTTTACGGAAAATCAACCCATCAAGAGGTCATGGAAGCCTTTAAGGATAGCTTCGTTGAGTCTGTTAGCAGGGGCATTTTGGAGTGCTTCCTTTACCCTCTGAACGTCCTGTTCTTTGAGAAGTCCGTTGTCCCAGACCCACTCTTTTCCTTCCATAATACCTTGAACGAAAGCATCTGGAGCACTGGGATCCGCAACAATGTCAGCAGCAGTCGCCAGCATAAAGTCCTCACCCACATAATTAACTCCGTTACGATTAACAAGAGATCCCATACCACGGGATGAGACACCAAGGGTAACACCATCGTTAAGAAGTGCCCCAGCAATTCTTCCCATAGGTGTTTCCAGGATTTTCGCTTTTCCAATGAAGTTAGAACCCTCTTGTTTCAGGGAAGTAATTTTGTGAGAGACACGGTCAAGGTTGACCGTTGGACCATCGGGGTGACCCAACTCGCCCATAGCTCGGTTCTTTGAGATATACTGTTCGTTATATCTCCCTACCTCTTTAGCAAGAACTTTGCTTTCATAGATACGACCATTCCGGTTCTTGATATCACCTTGGAGGAATGGTCCTTGAATATGAAAAGTTTTCTTTCCATTATTCTCTTCAGTCAAAACCTCAACGGCTTCGATTTCTTCTCTAATCAGTTTCATTGTTGGGTGCCTCTTCGGTTTCTGGGTACTCACTGACTGGTGTGGCTTCCGCATCTGTCATGTCGACAACGGGTGCGAAATAATCGGCAGCTACGTGTGGTTTGATATCAGAGATTGCCTGGTAAGAACGAGATAATAGTTCTGAATTCATAACGTCAGAAGCTTCTGCGTTCTTACCTTGTGCAATCAAATCAATTAGCTCTGCAACTCTTGACATAATAATTAAAAGTGTTTGATTGTTGAGTTATTTAGATATGGTGGTAGTTACATAGGGGCGCCACCCATGGCGCCGCCCATATCTGCTGCGGGATCACCGGAGAGATCCATATCTCCCTCTACACCACCACCACCTTGGAAATCACCAGAAAGTTCTTCTGGTTGTCCGGGCATTTGTCGTTGTCCCCGTTGTAACAATTGGGCGTTAGGGTCTGGAATAATACCAACATTACGCTCATAAGAAATCTGTTGATCGATTTCTTTAATCTCACCATCAGTGTAACCGAGGAGTCTGTTACGAACCTGATATACGGAGAAGTATTTACCGATGTATGGTTCAGCCTGAGCAGCAACTTGCAGTCTATTTTGGAGCATTTCCATCTCCCTAAGTTCCGCAAAGTGATTATCATAGATGAAGTCAAACTGAATATGTTCTTTCATAGAATCATATTCTTTTGGTGAGACAACACCCTTAAGAACCAGTTGAGTTTTCAGAATGTCAGAGAAGAGATATGAGAACTTCTTCCTCATTCTCCCAACAAACTTGGCGAACTTTACCTCATCTCTCATAATATTATCTGACTTACCGAGTTGGAAACCAGAACCGGCATCCTGACGGGAAATAGGAATATTGAGAGAACGATAAAGTTTGTCTTGGAAGTACTTAAGGTCTTCCAACTCACCAAGGTTCTGACCACCAGGTAGTGTAGATACTTCTGTACCACGACCACCTTCTCTTCTAGGAAGCCAATAGTCTTCCAACATAGACATATACTTTTTCTCGTCACGAATCTCACCCGTCGACTGGTCATATGAGACCTTAGTCCTATAACGAGCCATCACATCACGGAGGTAACTCTCTGCCTTTGCTTTGGGTAAGTTACCAACATCAATGTAAAAGAGTCTTCTTTCTGGAGCTCTTGCCATTCTGTAGATAACGATAGCATCTTCCATCCATCTCAGTTGGTTGAGAGACTTCTGTGCCTTATTGAGGTAGGACAAAACCTGTCCACTATTACCATCAACCAGACCGGAGGTTACATAACTAACGGAATCTTTGGCGATCTTAACGGTACCGTTATTTGCCTGTTGTCCCATTCCCCCACGACCCAGGTAATTCAAACCTTTCTTGTTATAGATGAAGAACTCATTGACACGAGCAGGCATCTGATTTGTTCTCTGTCCAACTACTTGAGGTTGTGCTGCACTATATGTCAATGCGGGGTTTTTAAGATTAGGGGGTGGAAGGTCTTTCTTATATTCTCTCACCAACTTGATTTTCATCGAGTCGATATTTCTGATGTCTGTAATACCCCTTTCAGGAGCATTCAGGTCAATTACTTTGTGGTAATATAGTCTTCCGTCAACATAAAAACGACGGAACATCTCGTGACCTTTATTATTAAAGTCTAAGAGGTGAAGAACATACGCAAATTCTTCACGAATAATTGTTTTGATTCTCTCGGAGATATCAAGATTAGAAAGGTCAATGGAAATTGGCGTATCATTTGTATCTGATACGATGGCTTCATTAACGATATCTTCAATGGCACTATCAACTTCGGGGTGCATCGCCATGCAGCGATATTTACGGATCAAGTCTTGATCCTTTTGCATACCTCCATCGAGGTCTACCCCATAACCAGTAAGACCACCAGCGGCGACG
>Ga0181420_1000639_pt1 | contig 13924 bp, 18 predicted proteins | sample 43SPOviralmetaG_FD_130145 | JGI IMG/M metagenome (GOLD analysis project Ga0181420, IMG submission 130145) | Marine viral communities from the oligotrophic San Pedro Time Series (SPOT) site, San Pedro Channel, CA, USA - 43 SPOT_SRF_2013-05-22 | ecosystem: Environmental > Aquatic > Marine > Strait... | reverse complement strand
TAACGCATTACCCACATAGCTTTATCGTCAAGGAATGAATTTATAGACGAGGGTGATAGATGTTCTATGCCGTGAACATCAAACGGGTTATTACTATTCACTTGATTGTTGGAATAACACCAACAGCAAAGACATTACATTGATTTGTTTGTTCTATAAAATCTATAAGTTCTTGTTGTGACTTTTTAGTATAGAAGTTAGGGTAATAATCAATTATATCTTTAAAGACCTCATGGCTTTTAAAGCCATGATTAAGTAGTTGTACGACTCTGTCTATTAAACTAGTGTTAGGGGACATTTTGGGTTTTATCATTTTATTTTCTCCAATTTAAAAAAACCATTATAAACCTTTTTTGGAATATGTATATAAGTTATTTCCACCAATTTGGTTTACAACGACCTTGTTGCCATTTGGCATAATGCTTCTCTGCTATACAGTAACGTCTGTAAGCTACAGTTACATTTTTATGTTTGTACTCTACAGGCATAGCTTGTGCAGGCTTGGTCATTTTGTCTTGTACAATATTTTTAGGACAAATTTGTAAAGCATCTTGTAGCTTAGTAATAGAGGTATGTACCTTGTTATAGCGATATGTATATTCTTGCCCTAAGGCTATAAAATGATCATATAACCATTGGTAGTTTTCTTTACTTTCTCTTGCCCATATAGTGCAAGGATGATTTTTATAAGCAGTCTTATATAAACCATTTATATTAGCTTTTCTATCTCCGTCTAATTCTCTATGTGCAGTACAAAGCATTTGTGCAGTTTCTAGAACCATTTTTACAAGCATTTTATCTGGCTGACAAATTGCTGATTTTATAGGGTCATTATGAAACATAAATATATTCATTTTATTTTCTCCAATTTATTAGTTTGTAATATAAAACTAAGTCCACTATAATTCATATTTGGAATAATTTAAACATATTATGCAGTTAAAAGAATATTTAAGATACAAAGGTTTGACACAAATGTCTTTTATACAAGAGATAGAAACCCAAAGAAATGTACGCATACCACAAGGCACTTTAGCTAAATGGATAACAGGTATAAGAATACCGAGAAAAAAAGAAATGATCTTATTGGTTGAAGTTACAGACGGCAAAGTACAGCCTAACGATTTTTATATGTAATGAAGGTAGGATTTACTTGTGGTGCATTTGATTTGTTGCATGCAGGTCATGTAGTCATGCTTAAAGAATGCAAAGAAAATTGTGATTATTTAATAGTAGGTTTACAAACTGATCCTACCTTAGATAGAAAAGAAAAAAACAAACCTATACAGTCAATATATGAAAGATTTATGCAACTACAAGCCATAAAATATATTGATGAAATAATACCTTACGATACAGAAAATAGTTTGGTAGATTTATTAGAGTCCACACCTATAAATTTAAGATTTGTTGGAGAAGATTATATTGATAAAAATTTTACAGGTGAAGGTTGGGGCGAAACTTTTTATACAAGCAGAAAACATACCTTTTCAACAACAACACTTAGAGAGAGAGTAAAAAATGAAAACTGAAAACATAAATATAAACACATTAAGTCCTTATAAGAACAATGCAAGAAAGCACACAGAAAGCCAAGTTAAGCAAATTGCAAATTCAATAGAGGAGTTTGGTTTTGTAAATCCAATTTTAATAGATGAAAAAAATATGATTCTTGCAGGGCATGGTAGATATATGGCTGCAAAACATTTGGAATTAAAAGAGGTTCCAGTTATAAAAATTATTGATCTTACAGAGGCACAAAAAAAAGCATTTGTGATTGCGGATAATAAAATTGCAATAAATTCTACATGGGATGAAACATTGCTGTGGGAAGAAATACAAGAATTAAATAAATTAGGCTTTGATCTAAATATATTGGCTTTTAATGAAATGGAGATTCTACCATTGACCGATCCTAATGTTGTAGATAATCCATTAGCTGAATGGGAAAATATGCCTGAATTTATTTCCGAAGATAATACTGCATACAAAACATTATATGTACATTTTGAAAACGAAGCAGATGTTGAAAAATTTCAAGAATTAGTAGGACAAAAGCTCACAGATAAAACTAAATATATTTGGTACCCTGAACAAAACAACATGAATACTGAAGAAAAAAGATATGAATAAACCTAAGTACCCTTTGTACATTCCAAGCAAAGGTAGATATGAGTCAAGGCTTACTTCTAAGTGGCTTGATTTAATAGGTTTGCCATACAAACTTGTAGTAGAGCCAGATGAATACGATTTATATGCACAAGAAGTAAGTGAAAAAAAGTTGTTAGCACTAGATATGTCATATAAAGATAAATATGAATATTGTGATGAGCATGGCACAAGCAGACCCACAGGAAGTGGTCCTGCAAGAAATTTTATATGGGATCACGCATATCAAAGTGGACATGAATATCATTGGATAATGGACGACAATATAAGGTCTTTTCGTAGAATGAATAAAAATGAAAAGGTAAAAGTTAACAATGGAACTATGTTTGTTGCTATGGAAGATTTTATATTACGCTATAAAAATGTTGGTATGGCTGGACCTCATTATACTTTTTTTAGATCAGCAAGAAGTAGCAGTCCGCCATTTACTTTAAACACTAGGGTATATTCTTGTAATCTTATAAAGAATGATTTGCCTTTTAGGTGGAGAGGTAGATATAACGAGGACACTATTTTGTCTCTTGATATTTTAAAAGCAGGTTGGTGCACCATACTTTTTAATGCTTTTTTGCAAGAAAAAATGACAACTCAAACAGTAAAAGGTGGCAATACCGATACAATCTATGTTGATGGCACGCTAGATAAATCAAAAATGTTAGTTAATGTACATCCTGATGTTTCTGAACTGAAATGGAGATATGGAAGGTGGCATCACTCTGTTGATTACAAAGTATTTAAAACCAAACTGGTCAGAAAGGATAATTACAAATTTAAAACTGGTGTAAATAATTACGGACTTAAATTAAAAATTAGAAAAGAAAATACACAACATGGCTAAGATAATATTGTACTGGTCTAATCTACCTAAAAGATGTGGGTATAAAAGCATTGAAGAATGGAAAAATGCGGAAGTTAAATTTTCTCCGCTACATGATTTGGTATTTAGATCACATGAAAGGCTTGGTAACAAAGTAGAACTTTGGACTCACCAAAAAATTACTGACTTTAGCTACCAAGGGATAGAGATCAAAGATGCTTCAGAGCTTATATCGCATGAGATTGTATATCAGACCTTGGAATGGGGACACTCAATAGCTTTTGTTGCTGATGCCATAAGAATAAAAAGAGCAAGTCAGGTTTTAGGCATTGTTTTAGATATGGACTGCGTATGTTTAAAATCTTTTCCTGAACATGATTCTTGGTTCAGCACTATGCCCGCTAAAAGGACAGGCAGTATGGCGCCAAAATGGGGACCAAAAAAACCACCAATGAAAGTACACGATGGCTCTTGGAGCGGTAAAGAATTGACAATTTTTCCAATAAAAATAGGTAAAACTACACAAAAAATAATGTCCGAGTTTGCTGATAAGATTATCTTAAAATTGCAAATGAAACCTAGAGGTGGGACTGATGAATGGAACTCCATACTATGGACAGTTAAAGCCATAGCAAATACAGATGTTACAGCAAAGATATATCAACCAATTTATATGAGCCCTCTTCCTGCTTGGCTTGGATCTGGTAAATGTTATAGCTTAGAGGACCCTACAAGATTAGATGGAGAAACAGAGTTATTTGGATATCCTCTGCCTTCTATTGATGAAATATTGGAAAAGTCTTATACCGTTGCACATTTTTTTGAAAGTGCTTTTCAAGAAGCTGATCATATAGGTATAGATCAATGGAATGATGTTCCTAAAAACTCGTTATTGGCGGCAGAAATGGATTATATTGGATATAAATGAGAATACTTGTTACAGGTGGTTGTGGATTTATAGGTAAAAACCTTATAAATAATTTGGTGGATAAACATACAGTCATGTGTCTTGATAACAATTTAACAAGCACAATGGAAGAAACTGTTGAAGGTTGCGAATATATCTACGGCAATACAAAGGATTGTATGATGCTTTCTCATAACAATTTTGACCTTATCTATCATTTAGGAGAATACTCTAGGGTTGAAAGAAGTTTTGAAGATATAGATATTGTATTTGAAAATAATTGGAATTCTATTTATCAAGTTTTAAAACTTGCAAAAGATTGTAATGCAAAACTTGTATATGCAGGTTCAAGTACAAAGTTTGGCGATAATGATACAAACTACAGAGAAAGTCCTTACGCATTTACTAAATATTGTAACGCGGAGCTTGTGAAAACATATTGTGATTGGCATAACCTGAGATATGCAATCACATATTTTTATAATGTATATGGTGAAGGTGAGATAGATAATGGTCCTTATGCAACTGTAATAGGTAAATTTTTAAGAGCCAAAAAAGAAGGTAAAAAAGTTGATATAACTGGTGATGGAAAACAAGTTAGAAATTTTACACATATAGAGGACATTGTAGATGCACTTATGATTGTTGCCGAAAAAGGACAAGGTGATAGATTTGGTATTGGTAGTGATGTTTCATACAGCATCTTACAAGTAGCAGAGTTACTTGACCTTGATTACAGATTTATACCTAATCGTAGAGGTAACAGAAAAATATCTAGTCTTATAACTAAAAATACAACAGATTTAGGGTGGAAACCTAAAGAAGACTTACAAAATTATTTAAAAAAAGTGCGTTAAAATATTCCAAAAAAGGTTTACTTTTTCTGCATATTTGATACAATTATATTTATAAAGTTAATTATGACTTTGTAAATAAAAAAATAAAATGAAAAATAAAATGAAATCACAAATACTAATAGAAATCTTACAAGATCAGTACCACAGAGCAGAGTTAGAATACAGCCTTGGTCTAATCAATCCACAAGAATTTTCTATCATATCTTCTAATCTTTTAGACAAAGTTCTATTCCACAAAGATAGGCTTACAAGATTACAAAATACTATTCAAAAACTAAATAGAGCATAAATATGGAAAATTTAAAAACACAAACAGTTAAAGTAGAATTAACACTACATGAATTAGTAACCTTAGGTGTTATGGTAGATAAAGAATTATTTAAAGCTAAAGATATTTATGAAAAAGAACATTTTATGGAAATAAACAACAAACTAAATCTTCTTTAATATTCCAAAAAAGGTTTATTTAATTTTAAATTAATATAATATCTTCTCTTTAAATTGAAAAGGAGAAGAAATGTCAATTGAACATCTAAACAAAGCCTTAAAGATACAAGGCTTAAAACCCACAGAGAAATTTATCTTAGTTATTTTAGCCAACTATAGTGATGAGAAAGGCAAATGCTATCCTTCATATGGTCATATAGCGGAGATGATAGGGTTACAAACAAATAAAAGTGTCAAGATAGCTATAAAGAAATTTGAAACTCTAGGGTTATTAAGAATAGAGCATAGGTATTTAGACAATGGTGGTTATACAAGCAATAGATACCATTTAACACTAGGAGGGGTAGCAGAAGACCATAGGGTAGTTGTAGAACCTAGCCATGGGTCACACAAGACCACCAATACTAAAGATTATACAAAAGAAGAATATATAGACGAATTCAATAAATTTTGGACTATCTATCCAAGAAAGATAGGTAAGAAAAAATCTTATAAAATTTTTATTAAGTATGACGAGAAACATTACCAAAAGATTTTATATGGAACACACAGATTTGCAGAACAAAGCAAACAAACCGAAGATAAATTTATTCCACATCCTAGCACTTGGTTGAATGGTGAAAGGTGGATGGATTATTTTGAGACAGATGAATCGGGTTGTGTGACAGGTGTAAAGAAAGTATCAAAAATAAATAACTTGGCAGGGTAAAAATGAAAGTAAATAAATTAATAGCATTGCAATCAATAATAGAGGAAAGAAAAATTCCATACGATATGGAAAAAGATCATTTGTATTATTCAGAGTCTAAAGAAGAATTCATAAATATTATGGATATGGACATAATTCATTTAGTTAGGGCATTTACAAAGACACTTAATGAATTGCAATTAGAGAGAGAACGACCACCTGAATACGACAACTTAGCATCTCGTTATATTAGACAATGGCAACAAGGAAATAAAAGATGAATAAGTCACCTGAAGAACATGGAATAAAGTTAAGAACTAGAGAGCATGGTTCACAGAAAATTAAATGTCCTGAGTGTCAGCCACCACACAACAATAGAGATAATCCTTTAACAGTTACTATAAACACAGAAGGTATTGTTTGGTTTTGCCACCATTGTGAATGGAGGGGTAGTTATTTTGAGAATGGTAAAACACCTTTTACTCTACCTAAACAAACATATACAAAGCCACAAAGCCCAAAGCAAAACAGTTCGGACAAAATGTATAGTTTTTTTAAGTCTAGAGGTATTACAAAATCTGTAGTTGATAAATTTAAGATATTTGAAGAGAAAGGTTGGTTCGGTTTTCAATACTTCAATGAAAATAGCGAACTAGAAAATATAAAATATAGAACCGCAGATAAAGGTTTTAAACAAACTAAAGGTGCTAAACAAATACTTTATAACTATGACAGTATTTATAAGAAAAAATCTATAGTTTTTGTGGAAGGAGAAATGGATGTTTTATCTTGTGAAATGGTCGGTTATCAAGCTACAACATTACCTAATGGCGCACCTAAAGAAGCCAAATATAATGAGAATGATGCTAGATTTAAGGCTTTACAGAACTGTCCTTTAGAAGCAACTAAAATAATTATATTTACAGATACGGATAGTGCAGGTAAAGCATTACACAAAGAACTATTACACAGATTTGGTAAAGATATATCTTGGTTTGTTAGATTACCTGATGGTTGTAAAGATGCAAACGATGTACTTATGAAGCATGGAGAGACCAAGTTAAAAGATATATTAGATAATGCTGAGCCATATCCTGTAGAGGGTTTATATACTGCTAATGATTATTATGGAAAGTTACATGACTTATATGATGGTAATTACATAAAGCCATTAGAAATAGGTATAGATGGTTTAGATGACATTTATAAAATAATGACAGGCACTTTTCATACTATTACAGGCATACCTAACCATGGTAAGTCTTTATTCTTAGATCAGATTCTTATAACGATGGCAGAGAATCATGGATGGAAGTTTGCAATATTCTCACCTGAGCATAGTACTGAGTTTCACATAAGAAGGATGGCACAAATGTACAAGCAAAAAGCCTTTGACCAAGGGTTTTCTAATAGAATGAATAAAGAAGAATTAGATCAATCTATTAAATTTATACACGACCATTTTTATTTTATAGAAACTAAAGATCATGTTCCTAGTATTGACCTAATACTATCAATAGCAAAAAGTAGTATTTTTAAACATGGTATAAATGGTTTAGTTATAGACCCATTTAATGAAGTAAGTGCAAAGCGTGTAGGTAATACAAGAGAAGATGAACATATAAGAGATTTTATATCTTTATGTAAGAGATTTAGTCGTATATACGATATAACCACATGGGTAGTTGCTCACCCTACAAAACTACAAAAGGGAACTGATGGTAATTATGCACCACCTTCTGCGTATGACATAAGTGGAGCAGCACATTGGCATAATATGGCTGATGCAGTTCTAACAGTACATAGAGACTTTGAAACTAGTACAACCAATGTCATTACTAGAAAGATAAGGGAACAAGATTTATATGGAAAGATTGGAGAAGCTAAATTTCAATATAATTTTAATCAATATAGGTTTTTACCTACCAATCAAAGACTGGCTACCAATTGGGAGGATATTAGTTTTGATTAAATGTAATTTTATTAGCTTTTTCTCTTTCGTTTAAAGCGTAATCTTTTCTTATAGTATTGTTTACGTCCAAGATAGTGCTGAGTATTGACATACTTTCATTTGAGAATTTTAAGAGTGCAAGTGTATCTTTAGGTAAACAAGCACCACCAAAACCTTTCTTTAAATCGTAACCTGGCACTTTTGTATGGCTTGCACCTATTCTTTTATCCATAGCTATGCCTTTCATAACTGAGTTGTAAGAGACGTTATGTGTTTGACATAACTCATATAGCTGATTAAAGAAAATAACCTTTGTAGCTAAAAAAGAATTTACTGAATATTTTATAAAAGATGCTTCTTGCGGTGTTACGTTTATATATTCTTTAGCTTCACACATAGAGTAGTCTTTATAAATCTGTATAAGATGGTTACAAGTATCTTTAAGACCACCCACAATATGATATTCAGACATTACAAATTCTTCATTGGCAGAACGCTCTGTTAAAAATTCAGGGTTATAAATAAGTCTATTTGATTCCTTATGTTTATATAGGTTACTAACAACATCAGGAGTAATTGTGGATTTAATAGCAATTAATTTAGTGGCAGTCTTACTAAGTATGTACTCTACATAATCATTAACTATAGTCGCATCTACTTTACCTGTAAGAGTATCAGTAGGAGTTGGTACACATATAAAAGCAATATCATATATATCTTTTTCTAAACATTCTTTGTGTGTATCGTAGATAGGATCAATTATTGTTTTTTCTAAGTGTGGATGTGTAAATGCAAAGTCTACTGCTTTACCAACAAATCCATGTCCTATAATTGCAATTTTAATCATAACTGTATATGGAATAATACAACATTATTTCCAATTTGGAATCTTTTGAAGTATGATTCTGAGAAATATTGAGAATTTATGGCTAACAAAAGTAAATATAATAAACTAAGTAACGATCTTAAGAACGAGATCAGAATATTATATGTACAAGGTTTTGATGACGAAACAGGTAATCGTAAAACCTATACATTAGAAGAACTTGCTCTCAAGTTTAAAGTAGCTAAGTCAACTCTATATAGAAATGCACAACAAGATGATTGGAAAACACAAAGAGAACAATTTCAACAAGAATATCTTATTAACTTAGATAAACAAAGACAGAAAGATTTAACAGAAGAATCACATAAATTTGACACTAATAGCATAAATTTAGCCAAAGCCTTATTAACTACAGTAGGTCAAAACTTGGCTAAGAATAATCATGAATTAAATGAAGGAAAAAAAGGTTTTATACCAAGCCAATTGCACGCTTTAGCAAATGCTGCCTTATCAGCACAAAGATTAGCCAAGTTAGCACTTGGAGAAGTAACACATAATGTAGAAATAAATGGAAACTTACAAAACAGCGCCTTCAGAGAAGCTATGGAACTGCTTGACACAGTTGCAGACAAACGCAGAGAAGGAAACGATCAGCCTGTACACTGAATGGCTTAAAACAGCTAGAGCCAAACAACTACAACCAAAAGAAAAACATTATATATGGCTGATATTAGCAGGCAGAGGTTGGGGTAAAACAAGAACAGGTGCACAAGACATAGCATTATATGCACTAAGAAATCCAAACACTATTAGCGCAGTAGTAGCACCAACACATGGAGATTTAAGAAGAGTTTGTTTTGGTGGACCAAGTGGTTTAATGACAATTATTCCTGATGATTGTTTTAGCAAAGAGAAAGATAGAAAAGGTTACTCACAAAGTACCTCTGAAATAAGATTACATAATGGCTCTAAAATAATTGGTTATGCAGCATCAGAACCAGAAAGATTAAGAGGACCACAGTTCCATAGAGCATGGGCAGATGAATTGGCAGCATGGAGATATCCTGAAGCATTTGATCAGTTAATGTTTGGTTTGCGTCTTGGAGATAATCCACAATGTGTAATAACAACAACACCTAAACCAACAAAAATAATAAAAGAATTAATTTTAAGAGAAGATGTGCAAGTAACATCCGGCAGTACATTTGAAAATGAAGCTAACTTAGCAGATAGCGCATTAACAATGCTGAAACAAAGATATGAAGGTACAACACTAGGTAGACAAGAATTATATGCAGAAGTCATAGAGGATATGGAGGGTGCTTTATGGTCAAACTCCATGATAGAAGAAGCAAGAATACATGAAGATGAAGAAAGAGATTTAAAACAAATAATTGTAGCTATAGACCCTGCTGTAACAGCTAACGAGAATAGTGATGAAACAGGCATTGTTGTGGTAGGTAAAGATTACAATGAGCGATACTATGTATTGGAAGATGTTTCTGGAAAGTATTCACCTGATAAATGGGGTAGAGTAGCTATTGATTGCTTCTATGAGTGGGGTGCTGATAGAATAGTAGCAGAAGTCAACAACGGAGGAGACTTGGTAGAAAGACTTTTAAGAGGTATAGACAGTAATATACCTTATAGGTCAGTAAGGGCAACTAGAGGTAAACTCACAAGAGCAGAGCCTGTAAGCGCCTTATACGAGCAGAAGCGAGTTCACCATGTCGGATATTTTGCTGAGTTAGAGTCACAAATGTGTTCTTATACAGGTGAAACCAGACCTTCCCCTGATAGACTTGATGCTTTAGTATGGGGTATAACCGAACTAAGCAAATCAAGAGGGGATATAAATTGGAGAATTAGCTAATGGCAACAATACTGGACAATATAAGAAATGCATTCATACCTAAACCTTCTGAAAAGAAAGATGTAGGTAACATGGTTGGATATTTTGGAGTTGGTACATCCAAGTCAAAAAATTATTCCTACGAAGATTTAGCCGAAGAAGGCTATATGAAAAACAGCATCGTTTATAGATGCGTAAATGAAATAGCCAAAGGTGCTAGCGCAGTACCATTTATGGTGAAAGCAGGGGATCAGGTCTTAGATAGTCACCCTATCGTCACCCTTATGAGCCGACCTAATCCCTTGCAATCACATAGTGAGTTCTTTAACAGCATTTTTGGTTTTTTACTTCTTAGCGGTAACGCTTACATTCTTAAAGTAGGATCAGACCAAGGAACACCTAAAGAGTTACATCTACTCAGACCTGACAGAATGAACATTAAAGGTGGCAGTAAACCAATTCCTGACAGGTACGAATATGTGATAAATGGAAGAATACAGGCAACTTATCCTGTAGAAGAAGCAACAGGGTTTAGTGAAGTAAAACATATAAAACTATGGAATCCTTTAGATGACTTCTATGGGTTATCACCTATGTCCGCTGCAGCTATAGAAGTTGATCAGCATAACATGTCAGGCAAGCACAACATTAATCTACTAAGCAATGGAGCAAGACCAAGTGGTGCGGTTGTATTTAAACCACAAGATGATGCAGGATTCTCTGTTAATCTTTCTGAATCACAAAGACAACAATTACTTACAGACCTTAACAATAGATTTAGCGGTACTGCCAATGCAGGTAGACCATTACTCTTAGAAGGTGACTTTGATTGGAAAGAGATGGGACTAAGTCCTAAAGACATGGACTTTCTTAATCTTAAACAAATGGCAGCAACAGATATAGCTATGTGTTTTGGAGTGCCAAGTCAGTTAGTCGGTGTGTCGGATGCTCAGACTTATGCAAACGTAGCTGAAGCAAGACTTGCACTGTATGAAGAAACAATTATTCCACATCTAAGAAAATTAGAATCAGACCTTAACGAATGGTTAGTCCCTATGTTTGGAGAGAACCTAGAGTTTTACTTTGATATTGACAAGATACCTGCCTTAGCTGAAAGAACTAAACGCATATATGAGAATGTAACAAGCGCGGTTAAAGAAGGCATAATGACTAGAAACGAAGCAAGAGAACAAATAGGTCTATCACCTATTGACGGCGCTGATGATCTTTATATATCTGCTAATCTATTTCCATTAGGTACAGAAGATGTAACACCTGTAGACGATCCTATAATAGAAGATGAATTAGATGCTTATGATGATGAAGAAGATGAAAAGGCAATATCAGATATAGACTTCAAACCAACTGCAGGCATGGCAGCAGAAGCACAACGTGGATTGGATTGGAGAAAAGAATTTGGAAGAGGTGGCACTAATGTAGGTTCAACAAGAGCCAGTCAACTTATTAAAAGAGAGAACTTATCGCCTGATACTGTTAAGAGAATGTATAGCTTTTTTTCTAGGCACGAAGTAGATAAGCAAGCAGAAGGATTTAAACAAGGTGAGAAAGGTTATCCAAGTGCAGGAAGAATAGCATGGGCATTGTGGGGCGGTGATGCAGGTTTTAGTTGGTCAAAAAAGAAAAGAGATCAAATAGAAAATGAAAGCAAAGCAGAAGCAGATGCACTAAAAGTAGGAGATATGGTTTCTTGGAATAGTTCAGGTGGTAGAGCAAGAGGTAAAATAAAAAGAGTTATAAGAAGTGGTAGCCTTAAAGTACCTAATACAGATTTTACTATAAATGGTAGTGAAGAGAATCCAGCTGCATTAATAACTGTCTATCAGGGCGGAGAACCTTCAGACGTAACTGTAGGTCATAGGTTTAGTGCTTTAAGAAAAATATAGTGAGACTAGCGCGTAAGCAATTTAGGGATATAAGAAGAGGCAGAATCAGTGCCTTAAAAGAAGTACGCAGACAGCAGCGTATTCGTAATAACTTAGAGAAACAACTATTTAGAAGGCTTACTTCTTTGTTTCGTAAGTTTGCTAGAACCAAAGCTTTTCTCTATCAAGAGTTTGGAGTCTTTGATCTTAATACAGCGATACAAGACCTTAATGAAGAATTACTACCTACTATGTCTCAACATTACAGAAAAGTATTTAGAAATATGTATGCAAGTTCAGAAGAGATATACAACCTAAATAGAAAAGAAGATGAAGTTTTTGTGATGGGTAGAAGCGTGGACTTTGAAGCCATAGTTTCTAGTTACTATGCAGGAAGAACTTTAGTGTTGAGCGGTATATCAGAAAGATTAGCTAACAGAGTTAATAGAATAATTATACAAGGCAGAGAAGAAAATTTAACTCTTACACAAATTGCACAAAATATAGCAAGCAAAGTTACACCTATAACTAGAGGCAGAGCAGCCACCATAGCAAGAACAGAAACACACAATGCAGCAAGTTTTGCTAACCACAGTTATTATCAAACAGTACAAACAGACTTAGGAATGTCTATGGTTAAGAAGTGGATATCAACTAGCGACCTAAGAACAAGGTCTGCCCACTCAGCAGCAAACGGACAGACTAGAAGTATGGATGAAGATTTTTTGATTGGTGGTACTCCTATGGGTTATGCAGGTGATCCAAAAGGTGGTGCTAAAAATGTAATAAATTGTAGATGTGTCATTATTTATGCAGATGAACAAGATGTTGTGTCTGATTAACCATTGAGATACTATATATAGGGATAAATTTGGAGATAGCACTATGAGCAGTGAATTAACACCTAATGAGCCTGATTTAGCTGTCCGTACAGACGAGTACGATTCCCACGAAGATTCTAATCAGAATGACGAAAAACACGTAAGAGCAGTACAGGAAACTGATGACTCTTATATCATTGAGTTTGGCAAAGACATGAAACAACCTACTGAAGAGTCTGACTATGACGAGGAAGAAAAAGATGAAAAGTCTTTTATAGAGGTTAAGTCTGAAATTAAAGCAGAGTCCGATGACGGAGTATTTGAAGGATATGGTTCTGTATTTAACAACACCGACTTAGGTAATGACGTTATTAAAGGTGGTGCGTTTAAAAAGAGTTTACAAGAAAGAGGCACTAAAGGAGTCAAACTCTTATATCAACACAAATCAGATATGCCTATTGGTGTATTTGATGAAATTAGAGAAGATTCACATGGCTTGTATGTTAAGGGCAGACTTGCACTTAAAACACAGGCAGGTCAAGAAGCATACGAATTATTAAAAATGGGTGCATTGGATGGTCTGAGTATAGGCTTTCGTGTCAACCCTAAAGAGGTTTCTTATGATAAGCGCAAAGGGCAGCGTGTTATCAAAGAGGTAGACTTAATGGAGATAAGCCTTGTAACTTTCCCAATGAACCCTAAAGCT
>Ga0181420_1000636_pt1 | contig 13953 bp, 12 predicted proteins | sample 43SPOviralmetaG_FD_130145 | JGI IMG/M metagenome (GOLD analysis project Ga0181420, IMG submission 130145) | Marine viral communities from the oligotrophic San Pedro Time Series (SPOT) site, San Pedro Channel, CA, USA - 43 SPOT_SRF_2013-05-22 | ecosystem: Environmental > Aquatic > Marine > Strait... | reverse complement strand
TCAATCAACCTCTCAATAATTGGGATGTATCTAATGTTACAACTATGCAATGGATGTTTTATTGTGCACAATTATTTAATCAGCCTCTTAACAATTGGAATGTATCTAATGTAACAAATATGAATAAAATGTTTGAATATGCAGAATCTTTTAATCAACCTCTGAACAATTGGAATGTATCCAATGTTACAGATATACGTAATATATTTAAACAAGCAAAATGTTTTAATATACAAGAAAATGCTCCATGGTATTTTGAACATCTACTCTATATTGAAAATAAATTAGAATCAAATGATGAATCAGATGAAGAAGATTATTAAAAATATAAATTAAAAAAAAACCAAAATAAAAACTAAAAAATACAAAAAAACAAAAAGAAAAATAATGCTACCATTGTATATATTAATAATATACTTTGCCGGGTCCCAAGTCCAGAATACTAAAAAATGCAGAGGGTAAAGCTTAATTTAAATTATCTTTTTTTATAATTATAGATAAACCAAATTATATAATTTCAGTAATAAATTATAATTTTAGTTTCGTAATGTTACAAAGAAACTTAGAGACTAATTAGTAGAAAAGTGATGAGTGACGAGATTGTCTTCATTCCGTACACTACGACTGGTCGCCGGGAATGGGACCGAGGCAAGTGGCGGTAACCTCAGTCTTGGCTCAGGTAGCAAGACTCCGGATTCCAATATAAACAATAATATTTAACGTATAAAAGTACAAATATACCTTTACATATATCTTTAAGCATAAGTAATATTACTGCGAACATTATAAATAATACTGCATACCAATATATTTTTAAAATTATATTAGTATTTTTTTTAGGAAATAGTTTTCCGATTCCTTTCATAATTATATTATATATTAAAAAAGAATTATTGTAAAAACTTTATCCCTCTGCAGCTTTTTCGGACTTGGGACCCGACAATGTATAATATACGATGGTGGCATTAGTAGTTTTTAGTTGTTGTTTTATTGTTTTTTTTTGTTGTTGTTTTTTGTTGTTGTTTTTTGTTGTTGTTTTGTTGTTGGTTTGTTGTTGTTTTGTTGTTTTTGTCTTCAATTAACTACATCGCGGTATTTTTAGTAAAACCATAATATAACTCTATGGAAATCGTGTATAGTTTTTTTTTTGTCTTTTGCAATCTCTGCTTTTTTAAGATCTTCTAGACTAATCGGTTTATCAGAAGTAGCCGAATTCGAATCCGAATCCGAATCAGAATCCGATTTTGAATCACCAAATATTAAATCGGGTGTATCAATAGATACATCATCATATAATATTTCCAACATTTTTTTAGTTCTAATAAATCCTTTATGTTGTTTCCATAACGGTTGATGTTCTATCATTTTATTAAAATGATTCAAAGTTTCAGAAATAGTTGATATAATTGGTTTTCCACCATAAGGATCTGTTGTTGTTTTTGGTTCAAATCTATAATTTTTATAACCAGTTTCATTATCATCCGGATTGAAAGCGTGTTGTCCAAATGCTGCAGGATGAGTAAAACTATCTGCATCATCAGTAATACTGCTAAGATCCTCAAATTCAACTGAATTTTGAGAAGGTGGCATTCCATTTACTTTACCAATACGAGAATGTAAAACAATTTGATAATGACATACGACGAATATGTCGAGTTCAACACCCATGGTAGCGCTAAGTTCGATTATTCTAATCTACGTAGGTATAAATAAATTTTTTGTAGCGATGATGTTGTTACACCTGCGTTAGTGTATGTGTAGTGCTAGCAGCGGTAGCACAGTGGTAGTACAGTGGTACGTACAGCGGTAGCACAACGTTAGTACAACGTTAGTACAACTTTAGTACGTACAGTAATGGTACAGCGGTAGTGCCTCGTAAAAATGATTTATATTGTATCCTAACTTATAGTATTGTATCTTTTCTAAGTGTAATATTACATCATTTTTTTAAGCTTTTAAGTTTTTAAGCGGATTGATAAAATGGGTTGTTGGGGATTCGCAAGTGATGAAAACGATCATACATGGGATGAGATGCCAACGTTAGATGTGAATGAAGAATCTCGATTAGTTAATAATACGGCTAGCAAAGATAGTCGCTATGGTGGCGTATGGAGACGGAATTTAGCTACATCCGATATAGCGCAATTCATGTCAGATGTAAATGAAGAACAAGCATTCGAGGAAGGAGCTGTTCCTGATACATTTAAATGGTACCGCACCTCTCTTGGATGCGTGATCTTCTTATTAAAAGTTGGTTGTTGTGTTCCTCGCAAATTTTTAATGACTGCTCAACATGTTTTACAAGATGAAACTGTTACGGAAACTTATCCGGATAATATCAATGAAAGAAAAGAGACAATTGTTACAGAACTTAATATGATATCGCGTGCGTTATCTAATGGTGGCAAATTGCCAGGAGATCCAATTGGTGTAAGAGGTCTGTTTTGCGATATGTCTAAGACTGATCGCATAAAACATGGATTCACAACACAATTAGACGAGATCGAAATTCGTAATGATGATCTAAGCAAATTACATGATTCATTAATATTAAAACTACAAGCAGAAAATTTATTAAAAAGTATAGTCAACACAGATAATAAAGATCTTTCAGAATGTCGTAATAAATGGATTGGTGAAGCCGGTGATATTAGAGACTATCCGGATGGACCAATGATTGGGTTGTTACCTTTTAATACAAAGTTTACACCTGGTTGGCAAAATCAAAGTAAAAATGAAGATACTAAAAGTAATGATGATGCTAAAAGTAATGATATATACAGAGAATTATATAAAAATAAATCAGAAAAACTACGATTGATGTTGTCAAAGTATAAATCTAATTCCAAAATTTTGGATCAGACTTTTATAAATGAAATTGATAAAAATATTATTAAACATGCTGCAACTAATTTAAAAACCGCATTAGAGTTTGAATCTGAAGATGCTATTAAAAATGCATCTGTATACACGTTAAAAATTTTTGACATGTTAATTGGAAATATTAAAGATATAGATCTAGAAGAATCTATTTCCGAAAAGAAGAAGCGCAAGAGCTCTTCCACGGATAACATGTAGGTGTACGCCGCCGACGTCTCCGAGGAGGACTAGGAGAAGGTCTTAGTATCTTCTCAAATATGAACCATCCCCCGAACCACATTTTAGATATGTAAGAATCTAATTCATATCTATCTTAAGATAAACAAAAAACACAAGAACACAAAACACAAAAAAACACAAGAACACAAAACACAAAAAAACACAAGAACACAAAACACAAAAAAAATACAAAAAACAAAAAGTAATAATGCTACCACATTATAATAAATAGTAATGTGCATGGTCCTAAGTCATGAATAGAAGCTGCAGAAGGAAAAGTTTAGTTTTTTTATTTATGAAAAAATCCTCGGTCGCTTTAGAATTTCGGACTGGAAATACAGCATCGTATAATTATTATAAGATAATGGCAATATAAAATTTAATTTCTTTAAATAAATATAAAATATTTTTAAATTACATGTATGATTCTCTAAAGTTTAATTTTTTAAATGAATATAAAGACAATCAAAATTTATTTTTTACTTTGAATACGGATGAACAATTTAGAGGTTATCACATTGCGAAAGGCGAAGATACTTCTGTTGAAGAATATGAAAATTTCAATACAATAGACAAATTTTCCTCAAATAACACAATTTTATTAGATACAAATATTATAGATCAAAAAACTTTTTTTAAAAGTAATTTATTATTACAGTTCATTGGATATTATATTGCTCATAGTAAAGCAGATTCTTTAGAAATTGTAAAAACTACACAATTCAAATTAAATTTAACTTCTGATGAAAATATTAGTGATAGATTTAGTTCTGTTATTTCAGAAGCTACTGAGATCGTAGAAGATATTCTAGTTACTTATAGTACTTCAGAACTTGAAAATCAAAGTAAATTAATAAAAATTACAGAATATCCACGGACGGATGATATCCTCGGATCTGCATATCCGTATAGAACACCAAGAGAAATTGAAATCAATACGGAATACACACTGCCAAATAACATGATATGTTACTTAAATGTTGATGGGGATGATACAAGTTATGACCTACTTACTGTTACATTAGTTCATGAATTGTTACATATGTTGGGAATTGGCATTCACGATAGTTGGAATAGTAATTTATTTATTAGTAACAACAATATGAATAATCTTTTTTATATAGGAGATAAAGGTTTGGAAAAATATTTAGATTTATTATCTGTTAATAATTTATCAACCGGAGGTATAATCGGAATTCCGATTGAAAATAATTTTGGATATGGTAGCGTTGACGTGCATTTTGAAGAAGGATTGAATGACAATTTTGATAATGAAAACAGATATCATAATGATATTTTGCATCCGTCTATTCCAGGGGAAATAATGACTCCTTATGTCAATGTATCTGTTCGCCAATATAGTAAAAACTATATTACTATTTTAACTTTAGGAATTTTAGAGGATATGGATTATACTGTAAATTACGAATCAAAATATGTCACAAAATCGGAAGATGTAGAAATACTTTATGGTGAATAAATTTATAATATAAGTATATAATGGATGAAAATGAATCGAAGTTGAAAAATATATTGGGCAGGTTATCTGAATTAGATGCTGCAGTTCAGGCTTTACTACGGGATCCGCTGACAGAACCAATCGAAAAAGAACCACTCGAAACAGAACCACTCGAAACAGAACCACTCGAAACAGAACCACTCGAAACAGAACCACTAGAAACAGAACCACTCGAAACAGAACCACTCGAAACAGAACCACTCGAAACAGAACCACTAGAAACAGAACCACTAGAAACAGAACCACTCGAAACAGAACCACTCGAAACAGAACCACTAGAAACAGAACCACTCGAAACAAAATCACTTAATGGTGATGACATTGGCATCGGCGTTTATGAAACCGATTCCACATTTCAAAAGGGGGGGTGGATTACGAATAAGAGAATGGATAATTTAGAATGGAGGATGGAAGCACTAGAGACTAGTATATCACATTGTTATGGAAAAGTAGATACTCATAACAATATGATCAATGATCTAAAAACAAAAGTAGATAATGTATTATCTACTTTTAATGTATTAGAAGAAGATGATAGTATCAAAAATAAATGGATTGGTGAAGCCGGTGATATTAGAGACCATCCTGAAGGACCAATGATTAGGTTGTTACCTTTTAATTCAAAGTTTAAACCTGGTTGGCAAAATCAAAGTAAAAATGAAAAAAATGAAGTTAATAACATGTCGGTGTACGACGACGAAGACGACGAGGACGACGTCTCCGAGTAGGACTAGGAGATGTCTTCTCAAATATGAACCATCCCCGAACCACGTTCTAGATCTGTAAGAATCTAATTCATATCTATCTTTAATGTATTTAAGATAAACAAAAAACACAAAAACACAAAACTAAACTTTTCCCTCTGCAGCTTCTATTCATGACTTAGGACCATGCACATTTTTGTTATAATGTGGTAGCATTATTTCTTTTGTTTTTTGTCTTTTTTTGTTGTTTTTGTTGTTTTTTGTTGTTTTTGTTGTTTTTTGTCTTTTGTTGTTTTTGTTGTTTTTTGTTTTTGTGTTTTTGTTGTGTTTTAAAATGAATATACATTACCTTTTCCAATATGGATCCAATATATCATTTTACTTTTTATTTTTTTTAGTGGTTTTTGTTTTAATAGTAGTATCGTCAATACTTATAGATTCTAATAATTGTTTATTAATATATTTGTCTAAATCTTTTAAATCTTTTAGCCACATTTTTTCTATAGATTTTTCTTCAATCATTTTATATTCTTCTTGTTTATTTTCAAATGTTTCATTCAATTGATCTACTAAATCTTTTGTCATTTGATATAATGGCATACCAATTAAATAATTATAAGTATTTGATTCTTTTTTGAATTCCTTTTCTTCAAGAAATTGAATAAGTTCTTGTTTTGTATATTTTCTAATATCTAAAACATTATCAATTACCATTTTAATAAATCTGACTTTTTCATTTAAAGTTTCCATTTCTGATTTCAATTTGTTAAGTAAATATTCTTTTCTTGAAATATAAATATCATAGCGTGTTTTAATAAATTCATCAATTATTTCATATGGATTTTCATATTTTTTAACTGTATTGGTAATAGAACTATATAAATGCATATTACTCGTAGAAATCTTACTAACAAGTTTAAATTTCTTTTCGATATTATCAGAAAAATCTCCATTACTTTTTTTAGTTGAAGCAAGTTGAAGCCAGTCTCTTAAAATATTTGGATCTACTTCTATTTCGAAATGCGCTTTTGATTCTGTAGATTGACTTTTATAATTCTTAACTCCTTTGAATTCAGAATGAATCGTTTTCTTCAATTTTTTGTCTTTAGCAGCTGCATTCATATCCGTAACAATTTCATCTAACCATGTTTTGTAATTATCAATCCATGTTCCAATAGGCAATTCTGAAATTAAAATTGTTTTGTAATTAATAATTTCATATTTTCCTTTTGTATATACTTGATTATTTATAACTTGAATATCACCTCTAAATCCATTGAAATAAGGAGTTAAAGTAGGTAATTCTTTATTTGTAAGTTTATTAATCATATATTTTACAATTGTTTTCGGATTATATGAAGGAATATTTGTAGAATAACCGGTACCAATTCCTTGCGCTCCATTACATAATATAAAAGGAATAACCGGAACGTAAAACTTAGGTTCTACTCGCATTCCATCATCATCATTATATTTTATGATATTTTCATCATCAGGCATAAAAATCTTTGAAGTAATATCCGATAATACCGTGTGAAGATATCTTGGACTACCCGCGTCTTTTCCACCTTGGAGACGAGTTCCAAATTGACCATTCGGTTCTAATAAATGTATATTATTTGACCCAACAAAATTTTGAGCCATTGCAATAATACATTGATTTAATGATGCTTCCCCATGATGATACCCTGAATGTTCTGATACATATCCTGCTAATTGAGCAACTCGAATTTCGGAAGTCAATTTTCTTTTAAAACATGAAAATAATACTTTTCTTTGAGATGGTTTTAACCCATCCATAAGGTGAGGAACAGATCTATACAAATCATAATTAGAGAAATGTACAAGTTCCTTGTCTATAAACTCAGAATAAGTAACTTGTTCTTCTTCTTGTAAAATATTTGCTGCATCTCTATTACCTAACCAAGTTTTTCTATCATTGCTTCTTTCTTTGTTAAAAGCAAGATCAATTGAATTGGACGAATTATCATTCCAAATATAATTCATTTTACACATATTTTTAAAATATGATTTTGCTTCAGTTGTTGTGGAAGTACCTAATCCTTTGAAATATTTACTTTTCCACCCTTTTTGTTTATAATCAGGATGAGCAGTTTTCCATTCTTCATATTTTCTAAGAGAATAAAACAATATTTCTTGTTTCTTTTTTAACATCTTTACAATAGGCGTTTGCATGCAGCAAATAAACCCTTTTATTGCTAATAGTTCCGGCCAAAATGTTGCAATCCAATTAATTATTAGACCTTTAATATGACTTCCATCTAAATCCTGATCAGTCATTATCATAATATGACCGTATCTTAATTTCGAAACATCTTTATATTTGGCATCTTGTTCTAAACCTAAGATTTGTTTCATATGAATAAGTTCAGTATTTTTCATAACTTGAGCTAGTCCAACTTTAGAAACAATTTTTTCTCTTGCATTAATAACTTTGCCTCTTAGTGGAAAGACACCATATAAGTCTCTTCCAACGACACTTAAACCTGCAATTGCCATCGCTTTTGCGGAATCTCCTTCCGTTAAAATTAATGTACATTCAGAAGATTTCTTTCCTCCTGCTTCATTTGCATCATCTAATTTTGGTATTCCATAAATTCTATTTTTCTTTTTCCCATCAGTTTTTTTGATTTGTTTTGATTCTTTAAATTGATATGTTTCTAAAACTCTATCGATTAGTCCAATTTTTACTAAATTCTCAAACAATTTGTCACTTAACTTACAAGTAGATCCAAATTTTGAAGAAATCGTTGTAAGATAATCTTTTGTTTGACTATCGAAAGAAGGATTCACAATAATGCAATTAATAAACACGAAAATATGTTCTCGAATATAACTATTTTTAACAATTATTTTCTCTTTTTTGTGAATAATTTCTGCAAATCTTTTGCAAATCATATTCACAATGTAATCAACATGTTTACCTCCTTTGGAAGTATATATACCATTTACATAAGATACTTGTTTGAATTCATCACTTAATCCAATAGAAATTTCCCATCTTTTATGGGGCGTTTCATGAACAATTTCTTTTAAATCAGTATCATTATAAAATAATTCACAAAAATCTTTAAATCTTTTAATAGGAACTTGAGTATCATTAAAAGTTACATTGAGTTTGTCTCCACAACACGCGGCTATCTCATAAGCTCTTCTTTTGAATATTTCCATCATATCATCTGACCAATTTTTTAAACCGAATCTTTCGAAATCAGGTAAAAAACTGACTTTTGTAAATCCTTTTTCTTTTGATGATATTTTTTTAATTATTGGTTCATTGCGAATAGTCATATTATCAGACCAACTTTGTGTATATTTCAATTTTTCAATTGTATCAATTGTTTCTACTTCAAACCATTTTGAAAAGATATTCGCTAACTTTGCACCATAACCATTTTTACCACCGGTTATACGCTCTACACCATCTGTATAATTAGTACTAGTTAATAATTTTCCAAAAATCATTTCTACAGCATATACATTCTGTTTAGGAATAACTACTACATCAATTCCAGGACCATCATTTGTAACTGTAACAATTCCGGAAGTTTTATTAATAGAAATAGAAATATTTGTAACTTTTTGTGTGTCTTTAACATCCCGAGTTCTAATAAATTGATCCCAGGCATTAACAATAACTTCATCAACTATTTTATACAAACCCGGAATATAACTTAAATTAGAATAAATCATACAATTCTCATCATTAATTTTCCAAGATTGTTGAGTTGCAAGATCCACCGAACCAATATAAGTGTCCGGAATTTTGTAAATATGTTCTCTATGAGAATGACTTTTATATTTATCCGTTCTATTTTTCATATTTGAAACTTCCATTTTAAACTTTATACTCTTTATATTTTTTATATTTTTTTGTAAATATATGTACTCTTTATATATATACCATAAAGAGTATTTATATTCATTTTTTTTGCATAATATCCAATTTTAAATAAAATAAAATCATAATCGCTAGATTATAAAACTAAAATATTATATATTTTTTTCAATAATAATTGTGTTTTATTAGTTGTAACTAAATTTTCTATTTCATCAATCATTACATTATTTAATTTTTCTGTCATTAAATTTAACAATCTTAATACTTTTACAAATATATATAAATCTTCATTAATATAATATTTCGGTTTAAAATTTGTATTAAATGATCTATAAAACATAGATAACGCATCTTCTTTAATATGGCTAATATCTTTTATAGTAAATGCATTACATGTTTTTATATCATTCAGAACGGATCCAATAAATCTTCTATTTTTTATACAATTTTTATTAATTTCTGAAATTCCAAAATCAATAATTTTAATATGGAATTTACCAACATTTATTTTATTACCGTTTAGGAATGTAAAATCTAATATTAAATTTCTTTTACTCTTAATTATCAATATATTTTTAGTATGTATATCACAATGTTTTACTTTATTTTTATTTATCATAGCTAAATAATAAAATAATTGCAACGCTAATTTATAAGAATCTATATTCTTATCTTCTATAGATTTACAATTTTTCTGAATATAACTACTTAAGTCTCTTGATTTTGCAATATATTCCATTATTATATACTTAAATTCGCCCATTTTATCTGAAAATGGTATATTATTTATAGTCCCACTGGAAAATATTTTAGGAACCATCATATTCTTTTGGAATATTTCACAATGTTTATAATGTAATTTTATTTCATTATTTGGATATTCGCGATTCATAAATATTTTCATAACATATTTATTTTTCGTATCTTTTATAATATAAACTAAGTCACCACTTTTACCAGTATTAAACTTTTTAAATAATTCAATTTTAGTTTTATTTTCTTGATTAATTAACAGAGCGGTTTCATTATCTATGTTATTTACTGATATATTTCCATTTATTTCATCAATATTGTGAAAGTCTGTATCTTTTTTTTGTGTTCTATTTTTCATTTTATTATCTGTTCTACGTCTTGTTTTTCTCATTATATTAATTTAAGAAAAAAATTATAATAATATCAAAAATAAGATATGATATACATAATGGGAATACGAATGATACTTGTTTTCGTAGTATTATTACTATTAACTATTACTTATTCTTGTAATTATAATTATATTAACTTGGAAAGTTTCAAAAATTCATTTCAATGTTCTTCGAGAGATGAACTCATTCCACAATATAGAACTTGTCCAAATATGAAAAATTATAACAATAAAACAACTATGTGTGATTTGTTAAAAATCCAATGTAATATTAAAAAATCTAAAACACTCCCTTCCGTATTTTAATACTAAAAAATAAAACATTAATAAAAAAATGATTTTTTTTTAATCTTAATTTTATAATAATATTGAAACACAATAAAATCAATAAAACATTGAAATACATAAATTTTATTTTAACTATGGATAGTTTAAAAATTATTGAGCTTAAAATATCTCCGAAAATTGATATCAAAATTAATTCTGATATTATTATAAATAAAATAATTCATATTCTAACCACTGAATTGAATGATAAAAGCAAGTTTAAAATAGAAGAAATTAAAGTATTCAATCAAATTGAACATATTAAGACTTTAAATGATAAAACATTAAATGAATATTTGAAAACAAAAAAACTATTTATATTTGATTTAAAAATATTAGGTAGAGATTGGACAAAAGAAATATCATATATACCACAAAATGAAATAATGAGAGATAAATATGAAAATAATATTTTGTTTATGAGATATGAAAAACCAGATCTTATTAATATGTTTTATTTTCCTAGAGAGGGAAAAATACATGTAAATACAATTTCCACATTCTTTAATCTGTTGAATGAATGTAATTCATGTGGACAATTGAGTGAACATGTTAAAATAAATAATTTAATAGGAACAGCATACTGCCTTAAATGTTGGGAAAAAATTGATAATGTCACGTGGGAGTCTCAGCGCCGCCGCGTGTCAGTCGCAGACCTCGTCGCGAAGAATGATGATAGCACAGTGGAGTCTTCGTCATCCGAAGAGGAGTTGTCAGACTGCGAGGAGGACTACAGACGGGATCCGCCGCTACAACAACGGAAACTCTGGAATGCCATCAATTAAGTGTCTATGTATCGACATGGTGTTATAGCGAACAGGGCCCTGCGACTGTTGTAGAGATGCATTCACAAGGATCTCTAGGTGATAGCCACTCACCAAATTTAATTCATTTAATAATGACTTAATTCATTTAATAATGACGATTAGATATGTTCATCTACAAAAAACACAAAAAAAAACACAAAAACACAAAGAAAAACACAAAAAAAAACTAAAAAAACTAAAAAAGAATTAAAAAAAGTAATGCTACCACATTAAATTATGTGTCGGGTCCTAAGTCCGGAATAATAAAAGCTGCAGAAGGATTTTTTTTATTCTAAATAAGTTATATAAAAATGATTAAAATAATAACTTTAATTCAATAAACTTATAAATTAAAAATTAAAAACAAAGTTAAAAATGTCATTCACAAGTAATGACACGATTAAGAAAATTACAAAAGTAATACCATTAAGTATTAATAATCAAACAGTACCAAAAGATGTACTATTTATTATAGATGAATATATTCCTAAATTAAATGATAAAAACATACATCAAGTTGTAAAAGATTATTTGTCCAAGGATGAAAATCTAAAACAACAAGTAATCAATAATTACGGAACAATAGATAATTGGGATGTATCCAATGTAACTAATATGGGAGACATGTTTTCTAGTACAAAACATTTTAATCAACCTCTCAATAATTGGGATGTATCTAATGTGACAAATATGAGTAACATGTTTCATAATACAAACTCTTTTAATCAACCAATTAATATTTGGAATGTGTCCAGTGTAACAAATATGGAAGGTATGTTTCAATTCGCAGACTCTTTTAATCAACCACTCAATAATTGGAACGTATCGAATGTCAATACTATGGAGGATATGTTTAGTTGTGCAGAATTATTTAATCAACCGCTCAATAATTGGAATGTGTCTAATGTAACAAATATGTATTATATGTTTCATGGAGCAAGAAATTTCAATCAACCTCTTAACAATTGGAATGTATCCAATGTGACACATATGGAAAGTATGTTTGGCTTTGCAAAATCTTTTAATATAGAAGAAAATGCTCCATGGTATTAAAAAACATAGAGCATTTACAACATTTTAATCAATTAGAATCATATGAATAATCCGAATCGTACTAAAACAAACAAACAAACAAAAATAAAAAAAGTGTAATGCCACCATGCATATTATTTAATATAAAATGCCGGGTCTCAAGTCCGGAATATATAAAAAGCTGCAGAGAGACTTTTTTTTATAAAAAATAAAAATAATATGAGTAATATTTTTTGTGTGTAAATTCTATTCAAACACTTATTATTTAATTCTTTTTATTAAATAATTAAGTTGCTTGTTAGTAAATTTACAATAATCCGGTAATAGATTTGCGACATTAAACATATGATTCATAATTTTCAATTTAGATATATCTAAATTATTTAGAGGTTTATTGAACTTTTTTGCATCCATAAACATACCATTCATTTCTATTACATTTGAAACATCCCAATTGTTAATATCTTGATTAAATGATATTGCATTATAAAACATAAACTTCATACTTGTTACATTAGACATATTCCAATTGTTGAGAGGTTGATTGAAAGCTTTTGCATAGTAAAACATACCAACTAGATTTATTACATTTGAAACATCCCAATTATTGAGAGGTTGATTAAAAGATTCTGCACCATTAAACATTCCACTCATTGATTTAACATTGGAAACATTCCAATTTGAAATATCTTCATTGAAATGTTTTGTTCTGCAAAACATATTATTCATATTTATCACATTGGACACATCCCATTTATTTAAAGATTCGTTAAAATATTCTTTGTCCTTAAATAAATTCTGCATTTTTGTGACATGAGATACATCCCAATTACTGATTGGTCCGTAAATTTCAATAACTTGTTGTTTTCGATCTTTATCATCTGACAAATAATCTTTTACAGCTTGATGAATATTTTCATTATTTAAAGGATTTGGAAAATATGATAATATTAGATGTAATACATCTTCGCATACATAATTTTGAATAGATTCTTTTACTATATCATAACATTTATTGCTATTAACATTAACTATAATCATAACACTTTTTTTAACAAAAAGATTACTTATTTTTGTTATAATGTTACTATACGATTAATATAATTGAAAAAAAATTTAATCATTTTTATATATATATCAAGTCCCTCTGCAGCTTTCATAATCCGGACTTGGGACCCGGCACATTATAATAATTAATGTGGTGGCATTACTTTTTCTTTTGTTTTTATTTTTTTTAGTTTTTTTTAGTTTTTTGTTTTTCTTTTCTAATAATCTGATTCATCATCTGATTCATTATCTGATTCATCATTTGATTCATCATTTGATTTCATCAATGATTCATCAATGATTCATCTTCAATATACCATGGAGCATTTTCTTGTATATTAAAACATTTTGCTTTGTAAAACATATACCTCATATTTGTCACATCATTGGACACGTTCCAATTGTTGAGCGGC
>Ga0181420_1000632_pt1 | contig 13976 bp, 12 predicted proteins | sample 43SPOviralmetaG_FD_130145 | JGI IMG/M metagenome (GOLD analysis project Ga0181420, IMG submission 130145) | Marine viral communities from the oligotrophic San Pedro Time Series (SPOT) site, San Pedro Channel, CA, USA - 43 SPOT_SRF_2013-05-22 | ecosystem: Environmental > Aquatic > Marine > Strait... | reverse complement strand
TCATATTTACAGAGTTATCACTACCTAAAGTAAATCCATCTGAATCAAATGAAGTGAATCTATTTGAATCAGCGCCATAATCGGCACCATTTGTATTTGAATATATTCTACTTTGTACACCTCTTACCTCGTCCAGCCAATAATGATTATCTTGTTGAGACCTACCTTTCATCCAAACTAATCCAGGGCTAAATCCCACCCCTGTTACCGCTCTATTCGCAGCCCCTGTACCTGTATAAAGTATTGTCTTAAAACTATTAGCAAGTGTTGGTGTCGTTGAGGGAAGCGCGGCTGCAAATGCTAAATATATATAAGTTGTTCCACTACTATTAACCTGTCCCTGACCACCCCCACTACCTCTTATTTTAAATCCAGCTGTTAAAAAATCAATTTGCGCTCCGGGTTCACTTGTTTCGACCGCATAACTATCGGCAAATAATCTATCACCTCTTGGATTTACTGTTTCTCTTTTATTATCAACCATAAACCAGCTATCTGTTCCAGTTGTTTTTATCATTAAAAATGCAGGGGAAAATCCTAGGTTTACAACAGGTCCATCGTCTGACGCATTTCCAGTATAACTACCAGCTTTTGAAAATCCTGGTGTGTTTGTAAAACAATATGCAATATATGGGTAGCCGCCGCTGTTTGTTCCTGTTTCAGTACCTAGGGAAAAAGTAGTAGCTGTAGTAGCCCCGTTATTCCAAGCGGTTGCGTTTGTAGCCTCTGCATCTTGGGTATTAAGAACCATGTTTTTAGTAGGCCCCGAAGCTGAATTATAAACATACCAACCATATCCCGGCCTTGTTCTATTTGTCATAATGATATAATCTGGAGCTGAACTTAATCCATGCCCTACAGTAGCATTACTTCCAGAACCTGTAAATTGAACTATAGAAAACCCTAATGTATTATTTGCTTGAACTTCACTTTGAATACTTCCATCATTATTTGTGCTTTTATTTCCTCCATTCGCCTTCCAGCACCATGCCACATACTTTACTCCACTTTCATTACACTCATTATCATTACCTAAGGTGAAACCATCGTTATCAAATGATTGCAATCTTTGTGTTCCTGTTGCTTCCTGATTAGTATTATTTGAAGCTAAGAATTTTTGGACTCCTCTTGAAGAATCATATAGATTATGATTTTCTACTGAATTTCTTTCTTTCAACCATACAAAATCCGGTTTGAATCCCACTCCTGTAACCTGTAAACCTGAAACGCCCGTGCCTGTGTATAAAACAATATTAAAATGGTCTGCAACATTAACATTATTAACTGTTATAGAGTAAGTTCTTGTTGTAGATTGGTTTTCTTTATCTTGTGCCTTAATAGTAAAATTACTAGTTGTGTTTGCAGAAACATCTGAAGCGGTCCCTGTTATAGCCCCCGTAGATGCATCTAAACTTAAACCTGAAGGTAAAGAACCTGAGATAACTGAATGCGTTATAGTTCCTCCGTCTGGTTCTGTCGCGACTACAGATAAATTAACTACTGTTCCCTCATCTACCGTGCCTAAGGTACCAGCACCATGTGTGAATTGAGGAGCACCATTATAAGAAACAGCACTAGGTATGGTAGCACTCCCGCCCGTGGTGTTAGAAATTACAAGAGCATATGACCCAGCGGGTTTAGCTGGCGCCAAAACAGTCATTTGAGTTACGTTGTTTATAGTTATTGTGGAAGGCACTGTTCCGTCTATAGTACACGTAGTGCCTGTTACAAAATTATTACCATTTATTGTTATTTGCCCACCAACTGTATCTAAAGCTGTCTCGCCGGGGTTAGTATATTCTAGAGATGAAAATGTTGGAGACGGACTAATCGAATCAACCCATGCTAAGGTTCCTGAGCCATCTGTTTTTAAAACTTGATCCGCATCGCCGTCATTATTTGGTAAAGTTAGTGTGTAACTCGCGGCTGCAGAATGTGGCGGGCCTTTTATTGTTATACCATGTGAGTTATTCTCACAATTTAATTTGAATGATCCCGAGCCTCGTGTAGTATTACCTTTGAATACTACACTACCTGTCCCGTGTGGATCTAAATCTATATCGGCATTGCTTGTTGTAACGATGTCATGACCGGAAACATCTAAATCGCCGCCTAACTGTGGACTAGTATCACTAATTAGATCTGATGAGCCTCCGCCATCCAATGTAACCCACTGGGTTCCATTATGAAATTGATGCGCAGTAACGGTGGTATTGAATATCCACATTCCAGTCCGAGGCTTGTCGCCGGAAAATGCGTTAATCTCTGCTTGATTATAGGAACCGACTGTTATGGCCCCATTACATACCAAGGACTCTCTTCCCGTGATGACGATCTTTTCGGCGGTGTGTGTGCCGTCGATGTGTGTAAGATTGCCCTTGATCTTAAAATCATTTAGATCTAAATCTCCTCCTAGTTGAGGAGATGTATCTTGTACTAATTTTAATTCCTTTTGTTGGATTAGTTTTATAGCGTTATTTATAATTCCAAATTGTGTAGTTATATCTTCACGCGATAACCGCCCACTAGACATTTGTTATAATATTAATATTTAAATATATATTTTAAAACATAAATATTAATTGTATATAATAATTGTCATTTTCTGGGTCATTGTAATTAAAGAGAATTGTGAGTTTACTCATTTATGTAATGTAATGTAATAGAAATGTAATGAAAATGTAATATTTTTTTTAACTCCAACTAACACTACCAGTTCCAGTTGTTCCTCCAGATGTGCAGGTAATTTGAACGTATTTATCGCTCCCAGCGGTAGTTTCACTACTCATAGTAAGACCTGTAAAACCAGCAGCAGATATAGTATATGTGCTTGGATAACGAAGAATGATGACGCCATCACCACCTCTACCTGCTGTTCCTGAACCACTATTACCACCGCCGCCGCCACCAGTTCCATCTGTTCCTGTGTTATTATTAGCATTACCACCGCCGCCATTTCCACCCGCTCCTGGGTGGGTTGGTTGTGGTCCTTGAACTCCGCCGCCACCCCCACCTCCTCTAAAAGTTGGTGTTCCTGTAATTGAACTTTGTATTCCAACTCCTCCATCACCTCCATTAGAAGGATAACCATTTTGTCCTGTTCCCCCAGCACCTCCGCCACCTCCGGCATAATATGAACTGGAGTCGTGCGCCCCTGTTCCACCATCAAAACCTTGAGCAGCAGTTCCAGTTCCTCCACCCTGTCCTACTCCGCCACCTCCTCCAGCACCGCCATTCTTGCTTGTTGAACCTACATTTGTAGCACCGCCGCCTCCGCCAGTAGAAGTAATACTCCCAAAAACACTATCCGTTCCAGGATTACCATTGTAAGTTCCAAAACCAAATGCTCCTCCAGCACCAACTTGAACTGTATAATTAGTCCCTAAAAATATATTCAACTGACTTTCAGGTGTAGTATTACGCCCTGACTTTTCATTACCAGTAGTACCAGTATAAGATGTTCTGTATCCTCCAGCCCCACCACCTCCGCCAGGTGCTACATTAAAATCGGCGGCACCAGCACCGCCACCAGCAATCACAAGATAATCTAATGAAAATTTTAATATAGTTTCTGTGATGTCTGTCCAAGCGCCATTATTATACATTTGTAATGTTCCCGTAGTGCTATTAGATATTACAGTAAAATTATCAACACTGGTTAAAGCATTTCGTGAAGTAGTTGAATGTCTTGTAACTCCCACGGGCCCATGTTCCCATGTAGGATTCCCAGATCCGTTTCTGGTTAGGACTTGACCTGATGTTCCTCCAGAATATAACAAACTTAATAATTGGTTAAACTCAAAGGCGGGCATTTTACTAATATCTTATTATTTTTTTAATTAATTCTAAATTTAAAATTAACGAGTTTCTAGTGCAGCAATTCTAGATTTTGCAGCATCTAGTTCAGTGCTTAAATCCTTGACTGCGTTAACCAATACGGTTACAAGGGTAGAATACTTCATTCCATAATTATTTCCATCGGGTGTTAAATTAGTAAATAACCTATCAGTATTATCATTTGCAAATCCAATTTCTTTTTCTAGTAGTTCTACGTCTTGTGCTATAAAACCGACTTCGGTTTTATTTTCTTTTTTTGAGCCATCTGGGGTCACTTTAGTTATATCATCGTCTGTAACGAATCCTTTCTCGTTTCTAGGTAAATACCAACTTCTTCTATCCCACTTGTAAGTAACGGGTTGCATTTTTTTAATAAATTCTAAACCATTTGTAAAGTTTGTAATGTCAGTTTTGTCACGTTTATCAGAACCGTTAATAGTGGTTTGTGCACAATAAAATGCTGCCATATTATTATCTCCTATACAAATTGTATTGCTCGTGGAGCCGTTGATGTTGACTGGTGAGCTACCAGTACCTGCCTCTTTTCCAATGCAGATATTGTTTGTACCGGTTTGTATATTTTCTCCCGATTTATATCCAACTCCAACATTAGAGTGGGCCTCGCAGCTTTCTAATGCTTGAAAACCTACAGCCACGCAGGCGGTCCCCCCGGTAAGTTTCGTTAATGATTCATGTCCTATTGCAACATTGTGATGTCCTGAATTGATTCTTCTCCCAGCGTCTCTTCCCGCCGCAACGTTTTCATATCCGCCTGCTACAGAGTGCAGGGCTTCATATCCAAAGGCCACATTATAATTACCAGTGGCCCCACTCAAATTATTATGTCCGTATGATATATTATACGTGGTAGAGGGATGATGTATACGTCCCGAGCCAGCCTTTAATCGCAAATGTTCATTGTTGTTTTCTTTAAAAATTATGTCTCCGTTGCCCGCTGCGCTTAATATAAGATGGTCGTTGTCTCCGCGAACATGAACAGTGTTATTGGAATCACTTTCGCCTCCGACGCCGCTCTCACCCAGTTTTACTCGCATGTCGTTGCTTCCCATTAGATATAAATTACCATTCTTATTAATTCGTAAGCGCTCAGCTCCAGTCGCGTTATTTGTTGATTGAGTGTAAAATTTAATGTGACCATCGGAATCTGCGCCAACAAGGGTAATACCAACGTGAGTCCTGTTTGTATTTACAAAGGTTCCTGTATTAGGATCTCTTTGGGTGTTCAACTGTAAAGATGTACTATCAAAATCCATAAAACCTGAATTACTTGTACCTCCTATTTGAATTGCTCCGTGATTACCTCCTTTTATAACACGCATAACTTCTGTTGAGGATTTAGTTATGAAAGCTATACCGTTATCACCATTTTTATTTTCTATATAAGCTGTTTCGCCGTCAGTATACATGCCTAAGCGATGATTATTTGTACCGCCTATTTGTATCGCGGGAGCGCTTTGGCTTCCTACAGCGACATCTGAGTTTGTATTGGTTCCGATATGTAGTATCCCATTTGGAACGTCGTTACCGAAGCCGAATTTACCACCGGAGATGTTGAAGGCACCTAAGTAAGTCCCACTGCTATTATAATTTTGAAATTGTAAAAAATCTCCGGCACTACCGGGTCCATTAATTTGGAATCTTTGATGTGAAGAATGAGATAGATAGGCACCATCTGAAGGATTTCTATTAAATCCAAATCTGCCTGAAGTAGTTGTTGAATTATTTATTCTAAGCCCATTGCCAACTCTAATTTCGGTGTGTGTGGAGCCGGTGGGAACAGAAACAGTTAGTATGTCATTTATCTCTGTTTGACCATTAAAATAGGCATTATTCTGATTATAGAATCCAAAACTGGGGTGCACGGCAGCGGAGCCGACTGCAAGCTTGGTACCGATGGCGTGGTGGTCGCATGTCACATGGCCTTGTGAATCAATAGTTAGTGCCGCCGAAAGATTAGCTGTTCTAAAAGTCATAGAATCTGATGAATGGCTGTAAACAATTTGACCCACATTATGATTTCCGGTCCCCGTTCTTGCAAAACTAATTACCGCATCAGAAGAAGAAGCACTTCTTATTGTCATCCCACAGTCTCCATCATTTTCTAATACTAATTCGTTTGATGCATTGCCGATGTCCTCCGTTGAAGTGTTTGACCATAATGTATCATAAATATGTAACACGGCTTCGCTATGGGGCGAGGTTCCGGCTTGACCTATAGAAGCCCTTCCATTGTATATAGCAATATTACTATTAACTGCACTTGTCCAAACTCCCGTGTTTGAACTTACAACAGGATTTAAACATTTAAAAGTTACATAAACATTTTTAGCTATTTCCCCGCTTTTTGTAAATGATGTTACAAATTTAATTTTGTCATTTGTAGTATCTATTATACTTAAAGTAAATTCTCCAGAAAGAGTAGCATGATTTTGCTCTACTGTATTAAATTCCGAAGTTAATTTAAGAGCCGTTTCGTTGATTGGGTTATATCCAGTGGTTGAATTGTGTTTATAATGTATCTTAAACGTTGGCTCCGATTTGGAGAGAGTTCCTATTCCTACGTTGTGTAAAACTACACTAAAATTTATACTATAAGATCCAGTTTCGGTGAAACTAAATATACCATTTGTATCGACCGAAACTTTGTTTCCAAAATTTGCATAAGGTTGGCCAGGCGACTGGAATACTGATAAAAAACTTGTGTGATCCATATCTGTCGCACCCGTGCTTGTTAATTGTGTAGTAGAACTAAAAGATTGAACAGATGATATCCCTGCCGAAGAAGAACTTAAAGCCTCAGTTACACCAGTAACCCTCCCCTGAGCGTCAACTGTTACAACCGGTATTGCTGTAGTTGAACCATAAGTGTTTGCTGATACACCTGAGTTAGGTAAACTTAACGTTATCTTATTATTAGATACTACTGTGTCTATATGACCTGATGTACCCTCAAAAGTTAAAGTATCAGTTCCTACAGTAACGCTATCATCTGACCCAGCATTTGCAGATATAGTTAAGGTTGAAGAAATTGAGGCTGTGGAAGCACTAGTAATCCTCCCCTTTGCATCAACTGTTAAAACTGGTATTGCTGTAGCCGAACCATAACTTGCTGCTGTTACGGTTGTGTCGGTTAAACTAATAGTACCTGAGCCATCGTGGGTTATACCCGTTCCATATGTAAAATGAGTTCTAGTCCTAGCAGCAGTAGTAAATAAATTAGTACTGCCTTCTGTAATAGTGTCTGTATTAATGTCTGCCTGAGTTACACTAATAGTACCTGAGCCATCGTGGGTTATGCCCGCTCCGTATGTAAAATGAGTTCTAGTCCTAGCAGCAGTAGTAAATAAATTCGTGGTACCTTCAGGAACTGTATCAGTATCACCTTGTGTATATGTCAATACACCGCTACCAGAATCGTATGTTAGTTGTGCGCTATTTTCAGAGATAGCAGCCCTTGCTCTTGTGTCTGTGTAGTATACATTTGTACTGCCCTCCTGTAAACTATCTGTAGTGTGATTGCTAATATCACTTACTGTACCTGTTACATTACCTTCTAAGTTTGCTTTTAAAATTCCTTTATTTACATTTAAGTCGCCAGTGTCGCTTCCTGAAATTGAACCCGTGCCAACAATAAACTTGTTATCACTTTCATCAAAACCTATAAATGCATTATCTACTGAAGGACCTCTATTAATTATAATACCTGCGTCACCCGAAGCTGTTTGACGACCATGTGCTAATTCAATTAAAGTATCTTTAATTTGCGTGTTAATTGATTCTATAGTAGTTGTTTGACCATTTACATTTAAATTTCCATTTATTGTTAAATCACCGCTGGGTAAACTCATGTTGCCGACGAGCATTTCTAAACCACTATCTGTTATTCTTACTATTTCTGTTAGTTGTCCATTGTCGTTGGTATCAATATTAAAACTTATTCTGTGCTTTGATGAACCATGTTGTGTAGAATGTGAATCTATTGAAGCATATTTGACTAGTGTACCGTCTGTTTCGACAGCAAAGTACAAAATTTCGGAGGGTGACCCATTAACATATGCCGCGCCGTTGGCGTGTTGTCCAGTTGAACCTTTCCCATTCATAGCATCATGTACCTTTTGGTCAAATTCAGAATGTAAACTAGATATATTTTGAGTATTAATTGACATTTGTTCTGTTAGAGTACTTAATATTCTTATGGCGCCTTCATCTCTATGATATTCGACGGTCATTTGATATTATTATTATATATATTTATAAATTAATTTAACCATGTAAAATTGTTAAAAAATACAATTATTAAAAACATACGTTTTAATTTAGAATGTAATGATGGCACCTTATTATATGGACATCGATATTCCTGCTCCTCCTCCTTCCCCGGTTGTTCTTAAAGACTGTTTTGTTAAAGAAGTTTGGAGCGGCAAGAGATGGTACTCTTCTATGAGAAAAGATTATCAAAGAGCGGTTTGTGTAATGTGGGATGATAATAGTGTTACGGTTGAACCAGTTTGTAATCTTATAGATTTTGTAAATAAAGAAGTATGTGATAAAATGATCCCAGTTTTGTATAATTGGAAAGTTTCGGTAGAATCTAAAATGTGTAAAAGTAATTTGTGTGCTTTCTGTATTAATGAAAGGAAATACGACGACATTGTTTGTAAAGAATGTATCAATAATACAAAATGGCTAAATATCTTTATAAATAATGAAAAAATAAAGCGTGAAAATATTTACATAAACAGTAAGTACATCAACGAATATTCTATTGTTTCACCCGACCCTAAGATTATCAAAATTCCGTACAATCTACTCAAACGAAAACATTGTGAGATAGAAGAAAATCTTAAAATGTTAGATTCTCTTGTTATGGACATCTCTATTTAAAAATATATTTAAAAAAATAATAGATTTATCTCTTAGGAGATAATAAAATGGCTTTGAGTTTTGAAAATACATTTTCTGAAGCAGATTTTATGCCGTCTATCGACGAGATGAAACAATATAAGTTGAAACTAGATGACTCGTTTGAATCTTTTAATACAAGTCCAAGAAAGAGGCGAGCGCGCTACGAAGATGAATACGACAATTATGGAAGAAATATTACAGAACAAGAACGTCGACAGAATCGTGTTCCGTGGGTAAAGGTTAAATATGTTAATGGGAAACTTTTTATCTCCGAAGAAAAAAGATTTATTTTGCGTTCTATGAATCTTATTTAAATTAAATTAAAATATTAAGTAAATAAGAACGATGGCAGGAAATTCAGAAGCAGATTTGGCTTTAGCCGAAGTTAAGATGGCGGGTTTTAAAAAAAAGGTAAACGCCGATTCATGGAATGATGATTATGAAAATTTATTGACTGCGTGGGGTGAAAAGGCAGCGGGGCTTAGATTTATGCATGGGAACTCTTCTGGTTATTGGAGAAGTATTTCTAATAATTTAACTTTATATAGTATTATAGCAACAACAGTAGCTTCGGCTGCTTCTTTAGTTGCTGGTAGCATTGATTCTACTGAGGCAAAAGATGCAGTTCTTTTTACTGCGGGAGGCATCGGTTTAGTAACTTCTTTCATTCAGAGTCTTAAAAAGTTTTATAACGCCGACGAGAAGGCTGCTGAACACGGTTCAGTTGCAAAACAGTTTGGAAGTTATTATAGATATATCACTCTACAGATGGGAATGTCGCGCGAAGATCGTAGACCTTCTGATGAATTATCAGAGTGGGCTTTAAAAGAATATGAAAGACTTCAGCAAGAGGCTCTTCCTCTTAGAGGTGCGGATGTTGCTCTTTATAAGAAAAGATTCAAGGGTTCCTTTCAGGCGATGCCTGATAATTGCAGATCTGATTATTCAATTAAGATATATAACCGCGAGCCTTATAGACCCCCTGATCATTTAGATATAGAGTTAGCGAGTTCCACCCCTTAAATTTACAAAAAAAATTAATCTTTAGGATATAAAAACATAAACTATTTGATATACAATGGATTTCGATTCAATATGCGAACAAATGAATTCAATTACAATAAAACCATCCGTAAATATGAAATTATTAGCCGATTTAAATTTAATTATATCGGAAATAATTAGCGCGGGGAATTACAATGTTGATATTTATGACATATGTGTGTCATGCGGGCATTCACTGACGTGGGACCAGGAATACACCGTTTCTCAAGATGATATGGTGTGGTTAAAAACAACCGGTAAGGTTCATTTTTATGAAACTTTAAACAATTATATGAAAATAGAAACAGTTGAAATTTATAATTTTGTTACAAAACTTTATGAAAAACTTATCGAACTTTTTAGTTTACAAGTAGAATAATTTAAGATTTTTAATCCATTTAAAAAATAAGTAGATTAAAAATCTATAAAGATGTCTATACACCTTATAACTGGATGTATGTTTTCTGGAAAAACATCTGCATTGATAAATATTGCTAAAATGCAAAAACTTCTGGAAAAAAAGGTTCTTATTATAAATTACGAGGGTGACACCAGATATTCGTCTAGTAATGTAATTACAACACATGATAATGTTTCATTTGATTGTACTTCGTGTTGTAAAGATCTGTTATTTATGATTTCAAGTACAAATAATTATAAAGAAGCCAATATAATCTGTATAAACGAAGGTCAATTTTTTGATAATCTAGTAGAGTTCTGTGTAAAAGCATGCGAAGACTTTAAAGATGTTTATGTATGCGGATTAGACGGAGATTATCTTAAGAGGCCTTTTGGTGAGATTTTGAATCTTATTCCCCATTGTGAATCTGTTTGTAAATTACAGGCTATGTGTATGTCTTGTAAAAATGGTACTCCTGCCAGTTTTACAAAAAAATTAACAAATTCTGATCAATTAGTTGAAATAGGTGCTACAGAAATTTATATGCCTGTTTGTAGAAATTGCTATAATTAATTTAAAAATATAATTTATTTTATATTAGTAAATGTTGAGACAGGCTCTCGATGCAGGCAGCCTTAAGAGGCAATTAAATGAAGAAAATTCTAAATTAGACACAAATGTAGCTATTTCGCAGCGCGTAGACCTCTTAGAAACAAAAATAAATCTAATTCTTGAAAAACTAGAATCTGTAGAAAAGGGTACAGATAAAATGGCGACGCATATCGATTTTATAAATGATATATATTCAAAAGTTAAAACCCCCCTGTTTTGGATATGTGATCGAGTAACATACATGACTGGTTATTCCGTTTCTTATGTTCCTACACAATATGTAAGAGATAAAACGACTACAAATATTAACGATCAGGATTAAAAATTGTTAAAAAAAAATAAATTTAGAAAGCTAATATAATAATACTTTAAAACGGGGATGAACATCAAGCAATTTTTGATTTACAAAGCGTGCGATGTTCTACCCCCTGAATTAAAGTGTTATATCTTTGAAAATGTACAAGATGATGCTTCTTACGTCATTCAAAGATTTTATATGTATAAAGTTGCAAAAAATGTAGACATTTTTTTAAAGCTTCACGAAATATGTAACCTCAACAACGGTTATGATTGGATATTCGTAAATAAATTTATAAAATATGCAATGAATAACATAACATATACTTACATTCAAGAACCCGGAACTTGGATAGATTATCTTGAACAAATAATTTATTCATACTTTCACAGAGGAAATAAGTCATCTCCATTTTTCCATGCAAATAATGTATTTCATATAATTAATAAAATTAAACATGGTAACGAGATATATAGAAATACGGGGATAGAATGGTGGGATAATTTCTAAGTTTAAAAGTAAACAAATGTCAAGTTTTAGAAAAACATGCATATCTGGCGGAACCTTTTGGGGTTACGAATCGTGTGTAGACATAGAAGAAATAACTTGTTTAGATGATATCATAAATAAAACTATATCAAATTTAAAAAAAGACTTAAATAATCTTAAACTTGTTGAACTATCACAGAATTTAGACCCTAGGGTCTTTCATATTCATTCTATAGATTTTATGGGAGTTCTTATTAGTAACACGGATTGTGTTATATACATTTGCAATCATTGTTAAAATTAAAATGTAATTTATATAATAAATGCAAAATTATATAGCGGAGTTTTTCGGAACTTATATTTTATGTTTGGTTATACTTGTTATATATAAACAATACAATACATGGTCTGCAGAAACGTTTGGAATAATGATATCAACTCTTGCGACATTAATTTTATTTTCTAGAAATGACTCTGATTTTAATCCGGTTGTAACATTAATGTATTATTTAGATGGTGTAAGAACTACACATGATTTAATTTATTTTATTTTTGCTCAGTTTTTAGCCGGGGTCGCGGCTTATGTTACAATTAGAGTAATTTTTTAAAATTTAAAATATTATTATTTAAGTAAATATGGATTGGCAAACAATAACTATTGCTGGATTTATTGCATTAGCAGTTGTTCTAGTATTGTATTTTAGTGTAAAAGAGACCCGTCCCGTACATGTACTAGAACAGCCTTTATCTTCCAGTGACCATCACGCGTCGGAAATAACTACACATGTTCAAAGAGAATTAAAAGGTATTAAACACAGAATGGAAGATATAGAATTTAATCAGCGTAAATTAAATGATAAGATATCTGCCTTACAAATGGCTCGCGGAATTGAGAGTGAACAAGTTAAGTACTTGACACAGAATGCTACCTAAAATTATTAGATTTTTATAGATTATTAGATTTTTATAGATTATTAGATTTATTTATTAAAATAATTTTATATAATTTATAATGAAAAAATAAAATGTATATTAATTAATAAATATTAAATATGTCGGCAGCAATTACGTCAGATATTAACAAGGACCCTTTTATTTATAATCTTTTTGCAGACGAAACAAAACACGATGTTGTCCCTGGTAGATCTGTTAACTGGGTTAAAATACCAACAAGTTGGACATCCGAAGATGGGAACGACGCGTCTATAAGCATGCTTTCTGTTTATACATATTCTGCGGAAGAATGTACAAATATAAGTAAATATATAACAGATCCTACTCAAATAGTTTTTTCTAACGAGGGTCACGTTGCGGTAGATTTTACCACTAAATCTAAAACTTCGGCGGCACATTTTTATCCAAATCCAACTGTAACTGAAAACACCGGAGGTAAAACAGGGGAACAACCAATAGGAATTGCTAATACTATTCACATGCAAAATATAAATTTTACTGCAACTTTTTTCTACAATGAAAAAATTTTATTTTCTCAAGATTTGAGATGGATATTATATAAACTTCCTGGATCTTTTTATTCTAAGAATAAAGCCGGTAAATGGTCTCTTACGCAAAACAATGTTACTCCTAAATCAGGAGATAATTCTGTACCAGTTTATGTTCTTCTTTATAATACCTTACATAGATCAAACTTTCAAGAACTTTATGGAAAAATTTTAAATTTAACAAAAAAGCCATTTTCTGCCACCCCGTTTCTTGGTCCAAACGGTAATTACATAAATACAATGAAAAAATATTGTAACGCATTTAAAATTAAAAAGTATGTAAGTCCTTCATCTGGTTTAGATCTATTTCATTATGCAGATCCAAGTTGTGCATTAGCACTTGATCCTCAAGTAGCAAAATTATCACAAGTATTAGGATTAAACCTTACGCAAAAAACTTGGGAGAAAAATTTTTATGACGGAGGTCTTAAAGGATTTAACGCGGCTAAAAAAGAATTGCAAACTGTTCCAATAAGCGCCCCTTATTGTGGAAGAGGTTCGGGAGACGACCCTGCTCAATTTTTAAGACAAAAGGCACAAGTAATTAAACCTGCCCCATCGTCAACAGATTCTTTTATGCAGATTTTATCTAATTTTCAGATAGCAGCGTCTTCGCAGTCTGATGCTACTTTACCAAAGGGTTGGAATCCTTCAAGACCTGGTGATACAACAACTGGTGCAACCTGTGGCACGCAAGCGCTAAGTTTTGTAAATTGTTCAGTGTCTATATCAACACAGGGCGGTTTAGAATTAAATAAAAACACTATCAAACCCGTGTGTGGTAATAAAGCAAAACCTCCTGCGTCTCCTAAAAAACCATATAAACCTAAATCTGATCCTTCCTCCGATCCTTCCGATCCTTCCTCCG
>Ga0181420_1000630_pt1 | contig 13989 bp, 10 predicted proteins | sample 43SPOviralmetaG_FD_130145 | JGI IMG/M metagenome (GOLD analysis project Ga0181420, IMG submission 130145) | Marine viral communities from the oligotrophic San Pedro Time Series (SPOT) site, San Pedro Channel, CA, USA - 43 SPOT_SRF_2013-05-22 | ecosystem: Environmental > Aquatic > Marine > Strait... | reverse complement strand
GGTTCCGGTTCCGGTTCCGGTTCCGGTTCCGGTTCCGGTTCCGGTTCCGGTTCCGGTTCCGGTTCCGGTTCTGGTTCCGGTTCTGGTTCTGGTTCAGGCTCAGGTTCAGGTTCTTCTACAGATCTCGGTTCTGCTTCAGATTCCGCTTCTGCTTCAGATTCGGGTTCGGGCTCTGGTTCTGGTTCCGGTTCTGGCTCCTGTTCTGGCTCAGGTTCGGGTTCCTGTTCCGGTTCTGGTTCATATCCATTTAGTGTTATTTTTCCTAGACACACTTCCGATGCAATAACATTAAAATCAAAACCTAGTGCCGCAGAAAATTCTATATTGTAATTTTTGTGTACTTTTACGACATTCACATCTAATTCGGAATCCCCTTTTGATACAACATATAGTTGGTCATCATTATCCAAATCAAGTTCCGAATAGTCAAAATCATATAATGCTAGTAAAAAGTCATTATATCCAAGTTCTCTCAAAGCATCTACTAGACTCACATTTTCACTATTTGTATAAGATTCTGGAGTAAAGGTTATATTATTCGTAGTAATTAAATTGCCTTCTAGTTTTATATGGAAATATAAGTTTTCTAGTAGACATCCATCATAATCAGAATCATTCAATTTTATATATAAATCTGCAGAAGTGGCTGTTGCGTTCTTTAAATAAATATTGAAAGTAGGTGGATTGTCGACAGAATTGAATTCCGGAGAATTATTAGAATATGTTGGTACTTTATTTCGTGGGGAATCTTCTGTCACATTATCAATGTATATTATTGGACCAGATTCATTCGATATTTGAAGTGCAATTGTTGGCTTATCAAAACTTAATCCTGTTATAATTAATCCGGAATATCCAGATTCCAATACCATTTGAATCTCCGGTTCTGGTTCTGGTTCCGGTTCGGGTTCCGGTTCTGGTTCCGGTTCAGATTCTGGTTCAGGTTCCGGTTCAGATTCTGGTTCAGGTTCCGGTTCGGGTTCAGGTTCAGATTCTGGTTCAGGTTCCGGTTCGGGTTCAGGTTCCGGTTCGGGTTCAGGTTCCGATGTGGATACAATATTAATTATATTTAATTGTCTCTGAATAGAAGTTATAGAGGTTGGATGTGTATCAAAAGTAATTGTATTACCGGTTATTGTATCTAATACCACTATTTGATTTGAATTTTCGGGATTAGTAGCATTGATTGTAAGTTCATCAGTATTATTATCATCCGGTATAATTTCTAAAAATAGAATTGATGCATTTCGTACGTTTATTACAAATCGTTCACTAGGTAAATCACTATTTGCACCAAGTGCAACAAGAGTATTGGCAGTCACAGAATTATCCGAGTTTAATACATTATTAGGCATAATCCAATTTTGGGTATTCGAATTCTGTGTAATGCTTTTCCATTTATAAGTAAAATTATTACCTGTTGATATAGATAAATCTAATTGACATGTTAATAATCTGAAATTTTCCAAATCTGAATTATTATTTAAGTCTCTTAATCTAATTTCAAAAATATTTGTAGTATTATTTTTAGTAATTTCTACAGTTAAAGATGTAGAGTCGTCAACTATTTCTTGTTCGGGTTCAGGTTCTGGTTCGGGTTCCGGTTCCGGTTCCGGTTCCGGTTCTGGTTCGGGTTCCGGTTCTGGTTCCGACACAGGTTCCGACTCCGGTTCCGGTTCTAGTTCCGGTTCTTGTGTATTATTTGGATTTGGTTGTTGAGGATCTGTTGTATTTGGATTACCACCAATTGGTGCATCCGTTACATTAGAATCATTCCATCCTGAAATATCTTGATCAAATGAAGTTGCTTCATTAAACATATTCAACATAGACGTAACATTTGATACATCCCAATTACTAAGAGGTTGATTAAATGCAGTAGCTCCTGAAAACATATTTTGCATGTTTGTTACATTATATACATCCCATCCTGAAATATCTTCGTTAAATGATGCTTTACTTTGAAATAAAGAAGTCATATTTGTAACAGTAGACACATCCCAATTACTGATATGTCCATACAGCTGTTCGGCAGTTGTAGGATTTAAAATCCATGCATTTACAGCATTAAATATATTGGATTGTGTAATTTGTTCAATATTGGATTCAGGTTCTACATCAATAACATTAGAATCATCCCATCCAGAAATATCTTGATCAAATGAAGTTGCTTCATTAAACATATTCAACATAGCTGTAACATTTGATACATTCCATGTAGATATATTTTGATTAAAACTACTCGCTTCAAAAAACATATTTTGCATAGACGTAACATTTGATACATCCCATCCAGAAATATCTTCGTTAAATGATGCTTTACTTTGAAATAAAGAAGTCATATTTGTAACAGTAGACACATCCCAATTACTGATATGTCCATACAATTGTTCGGCAGTTGTAGGATTCAAAATCCATGCATTTACAGCATTAAATATATTGGATTGCGTAATTTGCTCATTATCCGGTGCTGATTGAGGATTTGAATATACTATATTAGATATATAAACCCAGTATCCTTTATATATTTCTAATATAGGATCCGTAATTGTATCAATTAGCTCCCAAGAATCGGAGGTCAATTCAATATTAGTAAGAATTGGTTCATTTCCTAAGGTATATATATATCTATTATATGTTAGAGTATCTACAGAATTCCATAACAAAGATGCTTGACTAAATTTCATAGTTACAGGTGTTGAAACTAAATGCCATCCGATTGAATTAATTCTATTTGATGAATTTGTCATTAATATATCAATATATATTATATTTGTTTAAAAAAATATATTATTAAATATAAATGAACAAATCTACAAAGTTTATTTATTTTTTACATATTAGTCATTGGATTTTATTATTAGTTTTTTTATCATTTGTATTTAAATTTAAGTTTAAATATAAAGAAGAAAGTAAAGAATACATTAAGGCATTAAATACAATTTATGTAATCGGAATTGGAATAGTATTACTTTCTGTAAGATTCCCATTTATTTTAGATTTAAGAGATACAGAGAGTCAAGTTGCTGCTTCTAGATTGATGTTATCTGCGGGTATCATTGTTTTATCTACGCTTCGTCCAGACGATCTAATACAAGTTTATAAATTACTAATACCAAAAATATAAATGTATGATTCAAATCAAATACATATTTTTCTTAAACTTTTTAATGATTTTTGAATTGCATCCAGAGAAATTCCTAAACTAACACCCATTGATATTTTTTTAGATTTTGTTTTTGAATTAGTAGTTGCAACTTTTTTTAATTTAACATTTTTTAACTCATTGGCAAAAATTGTAGAATTTAATTTATTTTTATTTAAATTATTACTTAAAGTTGTATTTACATTATTACTTAAAGTTGTATTCAAATGATTATTTAAATTTAGATTATTATTTAAATTAGGATTAAAATTATTCAGAATTTTTGGATCTATTCCTTCAGAAATCATTTTTAATTCTACTGCTCTTTTAGGAACACCTTTCTTTAACATATCAAAATATTTAAAATATTCATCTTTATATTTATCAAACATGTGTTCTGTTAGATTATAATCGCATACAGTATGTTTTCTTATTTGTAAAATATCTATGTTTATTTTCCCAAATAATATATCATTTTCATCAAATGGACAAATTATTTGAATTGTTGAAATACCAAATATTAAATCTACTGTAGAATTTACTATTGTATTATCAATTTCCAATAAATTTTTATTATTATCAAAATACAAACAACCATTTTCTAATTTACAATTCAATATTTTACTTCCATCGTACGACTTAATATTTTCCCATATAATTTTTTTTGTATATTTATTTTGTGTTATACTTTGTAATTTATTCATTAATTTATTCAAATGTTCTACAAATAATTTATTTTGTGTTTCTTCAATAGTCATACGAATATTTAACCAATTTTTGTTTTTCATAAATACTTTACAAAGAGGAGATTGAATCTTTATACTTTTATTTTTATCATACTTTATTGTATGATATTGAGAATAAATTCGACTACCAATAACACTACTTGATATTTTAGGCTTAATATCTTCTAATTTATTACAATTAGAAAATAAATATATATCATTCATTATCCAATCTATTATATCATACTACATATTATTATATAAATAACATTTATATTAATATAACAGTTCATTTTTATTTACAATTTATTGTCTTTTATTTGATTCATATAAAATTCATGATTGAATGATTTGTTTTTATCATTTTGTTTTTACCAACTAAATCTCTAGCGCTTTTTTTCTTCTTTGTAAATACTTTTATTGTTTTTGCTTTCTCACCAAGGCTCAAAATTGATAATAGATCGTTATTTACAAGATTAATATGTAACTTATTACGATTATTACAAAATTTCACATCCTTTTTTTTTTTATCCATATGACATACTGCTGATTTATACAGATTTAATGGTACTGTTGCACAATTAAATACATGTACTTCGTATAGTTTTTGACCTAAATCTGAATCAAGTAAATCAATCGCAATTCTACCACCTAATGATCCACCTAAAAGTATTACCTTATAATTCGGATATTTTTTGTATATTTGTTTCAAATTTTCATAGCTATTTTTATAATGAGAACGATTTTTTTCTTTTCCAATAAATAATAAAGCATCCGTATAAAAATCGTTTTCTTCAAATTGTGCTAGATCAGTACCTCGTATTGACATTACTACTGTATTATTTACATCGTTAATATAAGTCACATATTTGGATGTAGTTAAGTCTTGTATTTTTTTATAATCTTTCAATATTTTTGAATTTAGGTTTATTTTTCTTGTTTTTTTGTAATACATCTTATATCTTTTTGATATTTCAGTTGCTCCTTCCATTCTTCTCTTTGGCCAACTATGTAATGCTAATAATGCATATACTTTTGTAATGTTATTACTATGCATATTATAAATATTACAATTTTTTTTTTGAATCGGCAAATTTAATTGTAAATGTTTGGTTGATTAAGTAACGCAAAAATGCCCAATTTTTCATAAGAAAAATTGGGCAACACTTATTCACGGGGGGACTCGAACCCTCGACTTCCAGTACATAAGACTGGCACTCTAACCAACTGAGTTACGCGAACAAAATAATGTATCCAGTGAGGTTCGAACTCACGCTTCCGAAGAAACTGGGGCTTAAATCCAGCGCCTTAGACCACTCGGCCATGGATACAATTGAAGACAGGAATATATCCTCCTTATTCTATATAAATAACGATGTCTTTATACTACTTTTCAAATAATGACATTTAAATATCATCGGTATTTGAATTTCGTTTTATATAATAGAAGTAGATCTAATACTGTTTAAAATCATTAGAAAATCACTTATTTTATTTGTCATTCTAGTAATAGAATATGTTAAAGATATTGATGGATTTACATCAGGTATGATATATAATATGTATTTATATTTTTGGTAAACCTTGTTCTAAAAAAGAGTTTAATAAAAAAACCCTCTGCAGCTTTAGTATTCCGGACTTGGGACCCGGCACATTATTTATAAACGTGGTGGCATTACTTTTTATTGTTTTTATTGTTTTTATTGTTTTTTTAGTTTTTATATTGTTTTTTTAGTTTTTCTTTTTCTAATCATCTGATTCTTCTTCAAATGCTTCATGGTATCTAATATTTTTATTCCAATCATTTAGAGGTTGATTGAAAGATGTTGCGCCTTTAAACATATCAGTCATATATCTCACATTGGATACATCCCAATTGTTAAGAGGTTGATTGAATTGTTTATTTTCCGCAAACATGTACTTCATATCAGTTACTTGTGAAACATCCCAATTGTTAAGAGGTTGATTAAAAGATGAATATGAAAACATACCTAACATAAGTTCCACATTGGATACATTCCAATTGTTGAGAGGTTGATTATATTTTGAATATGCAAACATACATTCCATATTTGTCACATTCGACACATCCCAATTATTGAGAGGTTGATTGAAAGATTTTGCCATGTAAAACATTGAATTCATTGGTGTTACATTAGATACATTCCAATTGTTCAGAGGCTGATTGAAAGATATTGCATTACAAAACATCCATTCCATATTTGTCACATTGGATACATTCCAACTATTGAGAGGTTGATTGAATTGCGTTACACCATGAAACATCTGTTCCATATATGTCACGTTAGAAACATTCCAATTATTTAGGGGTTGATTAAATTGTTTTGCATTTCTAAACATTCGACTCATATTTTTAACATTAGATACATCCCAATTGTTAATAGATTGATTGAAATTTTTTGCATGATCAAACATATCGCTCATATTTGTAACATTGGATACATTCCAATTAGAAATATCTTCATTAAAATTTATACGATCTTTGAATAATTTACTCATATTTGTTACTTGAGATACATCCCAATTATTTATTGGTCCATATTTTTTAATTACTTGTTGTCTTTTATTTTTTTTATTTTTCTTTTTAGATAATTTCTTTTTAGATAAATAATATTTTACAACTTCATGTATGTTATTATCGTTTAATTTAGGAATATATTCATCTATAATACCTAGGACGTCTTTTGGTATTACTTGATTATTTATATATTTTGGTAGTTTTTTTTCTAATTTTTCTAAATTTTTTATTAACATTTTAAATTATTTACAATTAATAATTTATAATTTTTAAGTTTTTAATTAAAAAATGTAATCATTTTTATTATAAAATAAATATTTTAAATAAAATAATAATTAAAATACATTCTTTTCTGTTTTGATCTGGAAGAGCAATACTTTCATCTTTTGTTGATAAATTCAAGAACTATCAAAAAAATCTTGAAGCGGTTGTTCTGAAAATAAATTTATTAATTTATGTATACCTTCAGATAAACAATAACCCGCAGAAATAGAATATATTGTAAATCTAATACTTTTCCATTTTTGTTCTTTTGGAAATAATCCAAACCAATCTGAGTATTTTTCTATTAAGTCTACTGAATCTTTTGTGCTATTAGTATCAGAAGGATTGGGATGATTGTAAATTTTAGTATCTTTTAAAACATATTTTGTTGAATTTTGATTATCTTTTATTAAAAGATCTGGATCAGAATTTCTTTGATTTTGAAGTTTTGTAATTTTACTATTTTTTGCAACAGGAGTAAACACAAAGCTATTCGATACAGACATTGATAACAATAATACCAGGGAAATTTTGCTTTTCATTTTAGTTTTCATTTTAATTTTAATTTTAAATATATAGTTATTACTTTAAATAGTTTTTATCTAAATTGGAATGTCTAAATCTTTCATTATATAATTTCGAACTGCATAAATATGTGAACAACAACAGGCTGTTTTGTGATAAGTAGCACAATCGCAAGTTAAGTGATTGTTAATATTATCACAAATAACAGTATGTATTCCAAACGATTTTTCTTTTATTTTATCTAATGTATTTTCACTATCTTCTTTATTTATTTGAACTTTTATTAGACCTCTTTTTGAATTTATTACATCTAATATTCTATCTTCATCTATTGGTTTGTTTAAATTATCTATACTATTCACAGCATAATATTCTAAGTCCTTTTCATATAAATCTTCTAATATTCTTTTTTTTCCTATGGATTTTTTTTGGGAAGAATCATAAGCACTTTTAATTGTTTGTAGAAGCTCAGTACTACTCAAATTTATTATATCATCACTTTTTAATTTAATCTTCTTTAAAATTCTTTTGGAAGAAAGAGAACCCAAAAATGATTTTCTCATGTGCGGAAGTTTAATACAATATGTTCCATATTTGTCATAGTTTTCTCCATCTAATGTACATTCAATTGTAAAACAATAAACATTTTCTTTAATTCTAGTTTTCTCGTATGTTAAAAAGGCACCAATACCGGATAACAAATCCATTTCTCCAACGACTTCGCTATCTATTGGTATTATTCCAATAATTTTACCAATATAATACCGATTTTTACCTTTATAAGCAAAATAATTTTTATTGTCTATGATAATTCTTTTTTCATAATATATATCGTCCGTAGATAAATTATTAACACATTCCGGTTTGACATACTCATCATATATATCATTATTGATATTGAGTTTCTTTTGTCTTTTTGTAAAATCGGTATGCCATAATTTTCTAACTTCATATTCTCTTTCTCTTATTCCTTCTTCAGGATAATATATTCGAATATTTATATCGCCATTGGCAACTATTTGTTTTGCATCATCTAACATATTTTTATCGAAATGACTATTATTTGCAACATATAATATATCATCATTAAATTCAGCAGAACAATTGTTCGTTTCAGCATGTCTTAATAAACCATACAATCCTCCGCAAATAGGATTTGTAAAAACTTTGCCATCTGATTTTAGCACCGGCATCTCATTACCACTTCTGTTAAATCTTTCAATACATTGTGTATGTGAAACGTAACCGATCGGTAATAAACTATGACGAAATTCTAATTCTTCACAAGAATGTCTCATTTTTCTAATTGCATTCGCACCATTATTAAATTGCTTTAAATATTCTTTTACATATACGTATATTGCATCAAATTCTTCTTTTGAACGAGATGCATATAATAAACACAATGATTTGTGTATATGACTTGCAATAGTATTTTTTTTTCCAGCCCATTTTTCAAATGGTTTTCTAGAAATATGAGGCCAACAAGTTGCAACTTTTACTAAAGGAAAATATTTCTTAGCAGTATTTTGAAAAGCTAATGCACCATCACTGGTGAATCCGGTTACAACATAACTTCCTCTATCGAACCCAATCCATTCTGATAATTTGAAAAATGATAAAAATAATGCTTCCGTTGCTCTTGAATTTTCACTTTCAGATATTGCAAATAGAAATGGTCTATAACTATTAATCCATATTCTTTTTTCTGAATTCCATTTTAAAGTTACGGTGCCTAAAGAAATAGAAACCCACAAATTTTCCCCCTTTTTTGATTTTCTTCCACATTGTATTGTTTGAAAAGTTCCATCCATTGTTAAAAATATTTCTTCTTTTAAAAGAGTGTTTCTTAAATTTCTTTCTACTAATTTGGAAGTAGTATATACTATAATTTTGCAATTTTTTATATCTTCATCATCATTTTTGAAAGTATCATTTTCAATGAAAGGAATTGTAAACATATCAACATTTTCAATTTTATTTTCAATTTTATTTTCATATTCTAATTTCGAAGAAATTTTATTTGAATTATAAAATTCACAACGATCCGTAACATCAAAAATATTATATCCTTTTTTAAGTTCGTTTCGTATATGTTTGCAAATAGTAGTCAATTCCTCATAAGATATCGGTGATTTTAAATAAGTTATTTCTAAATATCTATATATATGTTTAGGAGAACATGCAATAAACATTTGAGTTTTTATTTGATTATAAAGAACGCGATGAATTCGTCTATGTTTATTTTTTACTGAACCGGTTGGATATTTCACATGGTCTGTCTTATTACATACGCCGGAATGCAATATTATAAAATCTTTAGAATTTTGACATTTTTCTATTCTTAGTTTTGAAGAACAAGTTCCACGATCACAATAACTACAACAATAAATTGTGTGCAAATAATTATGAGATTGAATTATCCAATGACCGTGCTCAATGTTTTCTAATATTTCTTTTAATTTTGTACTACAGGATACTCTTTTATAAGGTTTCCATTTGTAATTAATTACAGATTTTGTTTCTTTAGCAAAAAACATTATAATGGTTTATGATTTCACAATTCACAAATCTTTAAAAAAATAATCCGGTCATTTTTGTATATTCAAAATTAACATATACCCACGCTTTTAACAAAAGCGTTAGCAAAACTTATTTTTGGTAAACCACGCTTTTAACAAAAGCGTAAGCAAAACTTTTTGTTGAACCTTTTTTCTAAAAAGGTTTTCTAAAAAGGTTGTGTTATAACATAATCTAATATAATTGGCTCAATATCATCACATAATCCTTTAAATTTACATATTTCATTTACATTACATTTATAAACACTATATAATGCTTTTTGTTTTTCTATTTGTATGTTGTCATATTCCGTAAATTGTTTTAAAATTAATTCATTATTACAAATATCTATTGCATTTTCAAAATTGTCATTAAGTTGTTTATAATTTATATTATTTTTTAATAGTATTTTTAATAGTATTTTTACTATTTCAAGGTTACCATTCTGAGATGCGTAATGTAAAGGCGTGTCACCACTATGATTTACTTTATTAATATTTGCACCATTAGATATTAATAGATTACATATTACAGGAGATGTACAGAAATGTAGTGGAGTTCGTCCAATATTATCAACACAATTTACATTTGCTTTGTAAAATAGTAATTTCTTAACAATTTTAATTCTATATTTAATTTCATTCTTATTTGTATCTATATTTTTCTTTATACATGTACAATACTCATTTAAACATTTATGAATTGGAAATAATCCAAATTTATTTTTTAAATTCACTTTTGCACCATTTCTTAATAAAATTTTTACAACATTATAACAATTATTATGACATGCCCAATGCAAAGGAGTACAATTCTCATAATCTAAACTATTTATATTTGCACCATTTTTTAATAAAAAATAAGTTTGAAATATATCATTATATGAAACTGATCTATGCAGAGAAGTTTCACCAAATTGCATGGTAGAATCAATGTTCGCACCATATTTTAGCAACACTTTCAAAATATCAAAATAATTATTCTCTAAAGCTAAATTAAAAGCTGTTTTATATTGTTTATTCTTGACATCTACAAAAGATGACAACAAACTATATTTTATAATTTTTTTTACTAAATTTATATTACCATAATCACATACTAAATGCAACAGAGTATTTTCGTTTTCATCTATTTTGTATTTCAAACCATATATTTCAAAACAGATACTCAAAAATTGTTTGATATCTAAATTCGATTTCTTATATATATAAAATATATTACTATTTTCGAAAATCATACAAATAATTAAATTTAATATTAAAATAATATTTTAATTATTCTTATATAATGAAAGATAATTATAAATTATTGAAAATATGGGCGTTGCATGCAACTGTTTATAAATGGTTACACGATCGTTCTGCAAAATCTTTATTCAAAAAAAAAATTTTAATTTCAAGTCCATTATTATTTTTAAATACTCTTGGAGGAGTTCTTGTTTACAAAACAGATTTATTTTTGAATTCCAATAAAAATTTACTAATATTTGAATGTACTGTTGGAACAATTAATATATTATGTGTATTGTTAACAGGCTTAAAAGATTATTTTGGATTTGGAGAAAAATCGGAATTACATATACAAGCATTTCAAAATTGGACTAAATTCAAAAATGAAATATATGTTGAATTTACGGTACCTAGTATGGAAATTTATGATTTTTTAAATCAAATGAAAATAAGATATGTTGACTTAATTAGTTTTGGACCGAGAATACCAAATGAAATAATAGATATATATATTCAAAAATTTGGAAACAAACACGATAATGATTTATCGTTACCAGATATTATTTATGCTGGATACATTAATAATTCACCAAATTTAAAAAATTCACCATATTCAACTAATTTAGACAATATTTTATAAACACGCTTTTTAATAAAAGCGGAAGCAATAATAAAAGCGGAAGCAATAATAAAATTTATTTATTTTTTATTTTTTTTATTTGTTTTTATTTTTATTTGTTTTTTCACAAACACATTAAAAATTATATATAATTTATAAAAAATGATTTATTATTTATTTTAGAATTCATTAATAATAAATCATAACTATAAAATATAAAATGTCGATAGTTCTTAAGAAAACAAATACATTTGCAGTGTTTAGTAGAGAAAATATATTAAAAAGTATACTTACTAGTAATGAATTTCAAATAAAATTTGGTAAATATCTTCCAAATAAAAATGAGATAATTAATTATACAAAATTACCAAAAACAACACTTGTTCAACAATTAATATCACAAAAGCTTAAGACACATACTTATAATCAACTTGTAAAATATATGAAAAACGTGAGCGATAAGGATTTAATGGTAAAATTAGAGAGATTTGTATTAGAAATTGAGAGAAATAATAATACTGATATGCATGACGAAAATAGTAGACATATATTTTATCTTACAATAAAAGAGCTACACCTAAGACTTTTAAAAAAATTTAAAATATTCTCAAAAATAAAATTCAAAAAATACATCAATACCATAACTGAGGCAGAATTAAGTTATCACTTGGCTTATTTAATAGATTACGCAAAAAAAAATTCTGATACTATTGCAATTAAAAAAATATTAATGCAAGAAACTTCTAATAGACAAGATAAATCACAAAATGAACATTTACATTTACTATCTATATACTATGAATCAAAAACAGAATTTAAAAAAATTATAAAAAAACTTGAAAAAGAAGAAATTTTATATAACTTGGCATCTATTTCAACTTATACAAATAATGAGATCGTTAGAGAAGAAATAATTAGAGAATTAATGCTCGCATTAAAAAATGTAGAAACAAAAAGATGGTTGAAATTGGGATGGGATATTCCGGACATTGTTGAGAATATTCGTATATCTGAACATTTAGTTTACCTTTTGGAAAATAGTGTAAAAATGAATCAAAATGATTTTTTAGAATCATTAGAAGCGATTGACAATAGAACGTTTCTTATATTATATCAACATGTATACAGCGGATATTTTAATAGTCATTGGCATCATAACACAGAAAACTTTACAAAATATTTCGAAATAGCATTACAAAAAAATAGAACGCGCCGCCGACACGGCGGGGCTGCATAGAGTTATAAATTGTGACGAAATATAAAATAACTGCAAATAAATATAAAAAAAAAATAAAAAAAATGAAAATAAAAATAAAAAAAATAATAAAAATTAAAAATAAAAATAATGCTACCACATTAATTCAATATATTTCAATTTATGAAATTCCAATTGTTTCCAGAGAATTTTTAAAACTAATGTGCCGGGTCCTAAGTCCGGAATAATAAAAGCTGCAGAAGGATTAATTTTTTATTATTTTACTAAATTTGAAAAAATTGTCATCGTAAAATCAAAATATCTTAAAAAAAAAGGTTTATATGATGTGTCGGGTCCCAAGTCCGAAATTAAAAGCTGCAGAGGAATATTTTTTTTTAAGATATTTTTGATAAAACATATTTTTTCTAAATTTTGTACCGTATCATTATTTGTGAATGACATTTTAACTTTGATTAATAAAAAACAATTTAAAACTAAACTTTTCCCTCTGCAGTTTAAAAATTTCGGACTTGGGACCCGACATATTATTTTAATAATATGGTAGCATTACTTTTTTTTGTTATTTGTTTTTTAGTTTTTTTTTGTTTTTGTTAGTATTTAGTTTTTTTTTCCAACATATTTATGAAATTTGAATTAATTTATAATTAATATCTATAAATTCAGAATCATCATTAGAATATGAAAAAGGTTCAAATGCAATACTAATTTCAAAATCATTTCTTTTATAATAAATATTTAAATTTTGAGTATTACATGCAGATAACACTTTATCTGCTATAATTGTTTTTTCTAAATCATCTAACTTCATGTAAGTATTTGTGTTTTGAGTTTTATTTAACCATTCGCCAATATTTATATTGATTAAAAAACTTGATTCTTCACCATTATTAGTAATTGTCGTTGTATCGTCATTATTAATTGTAGTTTGAAGATTAAAATATGAATTTGACTCGGGTTCGGGTTCGGGTTCGGGTTCCGGTTCGGATTCGGGTTCCGGTTCCGGTTCCGGAACTAATATAGGTGGTACTCTTACTAAACTAGATTGTTGTATAATACCGTTACTAATTGTAAATATGTGTTCCGGAATATATGATGAATTAGAATAACTTAACTTAATTGTTGCAGTAGATTGCTCAGTTTTTCTCAAAGATAACTGAATAATTTG
>Ga0181420_1000627_pt1 | contig 14014 bp, 27 predicted proteins | sample 43SPOviralmetaG_FD_130145 | JGI IMG/M metagenome (GOLD analysis project Ga0181420, IMG submission 130145) | Marine viral communities from the oligotrophic San Pedro Time Series (SPOT) site, San Pedro Channel, CA, USA - 43 SPOT_SRF_2013-05-22 | ecosystem: Environmental > Aquatic > Marine > Strait... | reverse complement strand
TAGCTAGAATATAAATACGTTCATCCCCTAACATAAGGGGACGCAAGTACCTCATGAATGGAGGGAAGGAACGGGAAACTTACCACCTCACTATGGAGTTTCCAATGACCCAAATACAAGCTCGTGCTGTCGAAAATGCACGTAAAGAATACCGTCGTGCACAGAATGAACTCCGTGTTCATCGTCTGTCTGAGACACGGTACCGTGGCATTCCCACAATCAAATCAACAGACGTAAAAGAACATCACGGTTGTTTTACTTATCGTGGTGTTAGTTACTGCCACTAATATATACAATTATATTTCTGTCCCTCGCTTATCAGCGGGGGTCTTTTTTTGTTTATTTAACTCATATAATGACTGAAGCGATAAGTATTAATCGCTATAACTTATTAACTGTAATTATGAAATCTATTATTGCTGCAGGTGCTCTGTGTGCACTTTCTGCTCCAGCCTTTGCTGGACCCTATGCAAACGTTGAGAACAACGCTGCTTGGCTTGGTACTGACCTTGAAGCAGGTATTACTGAGGTTCACGCTGGTTATGAGTTTGAAGCAGGTGAAGATGTCCTGATCTATGTTCAGGCAGGCCCTGCATTTGTTTATGTTGAAGACGTTGATACTCAAACGGAAGTATCTGGCAAAGTCGGAATCTCAGCCGACTTGAACGAAGACTTCAATCTGTATGGTGAAGTCTCATTCATCACCGCTGATCAAGAGTTTAACTCTGATGATCTTGCACTTGGCACTAAAGTAGGTGCTACCTATCGTTTCTGATAGTTAATACATTGACCCCCTTATCGGGGGTCTTTTTTTGTCTATTCTTATTAATACAATAGATAAAGACTATGTAATAGATAGATGCGTAAAGCTGGTGCTTTAATTAATGAATACTTGCGTGAAGGTAAGCTATCATCTAACCGTTCAAATCCAATTGGTCAAGGTGGCAATGGAGTTGTATACGAATCTGATTTACCAGGCAATGTAATTAAGCAGTTGTCTTATCAAGATCAAGGTAAGTTTGGTTTACCAGGAGATCAACCTAAGGTCATTGATGAAGCTAATCTACAAGCAGTCGCAGCAGAAATGGGGATTGCTCCACGTGTAGCTGCTGTAGAAACATTCCGTGGTGGCATTGGTAATCGTATTGAGATGGAAGATATTAGAAATAACTTTGAAAATGCTTTTGTAGCAGATGCAGGTAACTTAAAAGCACTGCGAGCAACAGACGTTAAAGTCTCGCAGCAGCTAGGTCAGCTAGCACTTAAAGGTATTTATTTGCAAGATCGAAATCCAGGAAATGTTTATAAAAATAAAATGACTGGTCGTCCTATGCAGATTGACTTCGGGATTGCTGATCGTGTGTCAGGTGCTGATCAAGTACAAGCACTTGCAGAAGCAACCGCTGATGGGTTTACAGCTGCTGGGATTGGTGATGTCGCAGATATATTTAGAGCTACTGTCTATGATCTACTGGAAGGTGGTGATGTAGATGATGCAATGGATATTGCCAAGCAAGGGTTTAGTCGATTGCAAAAGATCAAATATATTGCTTAAGATCTTTATATTTTAATGTTTCAGGTCGATATGATTCAGCTCTTGTTTTTTCATATGATGCATTCTTGTTACGCATAATTTGAGTGTTAAGTCCTGAACCGAACCCACCTGTGCCAGGAGATTGTTCTGTTCTAAATGGCTCTCTACTTTGATCAAATCTATATTGTGCTGCACGTTGTTTTGCAAGTGCTGCGCCACGCCATTCTGGAGTATAGGAATCACCAGCTCGTAAACGTCTTCTATCAACCACTATAGATTCCTACTAATACTTATCTATTATACTTTGGAAACCCCTGCTTGCATTCGTCTTCAGCTTGAAAGCAAGTTACCCACTCTGCATCTGTACTTAACAAGTGATCAGGCATCTGATCCTGAAGCATTGATATAGCAGCTAGATGGTGAGGGTTGTCTGTAAATGCCTTGAAATAACTCTGAAGCTTTATCTTTCTCACTGGATTCCTACTTGCTGATTCAGTAGCTTTACTGCTTTAGCAAGAGGAACCATTGTTGCCACGAGTTTTTTAGGCAGCTCAGTCTCACGCTGCTCCATAGTTTTCTCTACTAGTGTTACTTGCTCTTGCATGACACCTAACTTAGCTTCAATATCCTTTTGCCTATAATCAGTAAATTTCATTGCGATAAGCAATGTTAACACTGGTCCAATAATATATTCCATTTATGTAGATTAACTGCCTAAAGTCTAGCTCAATTAAACAAATTGTAGGCCATCATCTTCTAGGTCATCATCTTCCCAACCTTCATCCATAATATCTGTTGGCATTTCTTCTGAGTTATCGACTGACAACTCTAGGAGCTCACAGAATGTTTCCTCTGAAATAATTTCAGGCATGCCTGCTTGTTGTTCATCAATTTTAAAAACGATGCCGCTAGCCATAAGTGTTTGCTGCACACCGTTCTTCTGTTCCATCCGTGACTTAAGCAGGCGTAAGGCCGTTTTTTCCAGAGCAGGTCTGCTCATTCGGGTGACTTCGTACCTTGCCCTTGTGAGAGCAAACCGTTGTTCGATGGTAAGTTGGTTGGTCATCTAGTTCTTCCTCAATAAATCTCTTGTTTGTAATCCATTCTTCAATTAATTCTTGGGCAACTTCGTTGTAGAACGATTGGCGTTTAAACCATACTAGCCAAGGTTCAGTACCTTTTGAGTGATTACACTTTAGGCAACATGGCAATAGATTGCTTCGTAAACTATCGCCACCTTTGGACTTTGGTTTTATGTGATCCAGTGTGGTTGCTCGGTTGCATCTGCAGTATCCACAGAGGCCACCCCAACCATATTTAATAGACTTTTTAAATCGTCGCTTGGCACTTTGCTTTGATAAGCAAGTGAGGTCAAACAGGAGGTCCGACCAGTCTTCAGCAATACCCATTCGTTCTTATTTAAGGAACTTACTACGAATGTAACGGGACTGCGTTCTTTATGTGTATTTAAGTATCATCTACGAGTGGTTTGAGTTAACACAAGTTCATCTAACTTGTCTTCTATGCGGATCATATGTGCTTCTACACGTTCCAGTGTTGTTGCAAAATCTTGTTTAGATATATATGAGCGTGCCATGCAAAGCTCTACTTCATCAATTCGTTTATCAACACTATCAATTTTGCCATTAAGCCTAGAAGTCAGTATAAACCCCCCAGTCACAACGGCTAATCCTGCACTTACAATTGACTCAACCATAACCACATACGCAGTAGCCTTTTTACCTATTGTATCTCACATTTATTCCATAACAGTTGTAGACTCGTATTAGATTTAAAGCATATATGAACTTAGAACTCACTGAACTCTATCTTAATCCAAACGTTGTTATTGCAAGTTCCGAAGTCCATCGTTGGGGAGTATTTGCACATAAAGATATTGCCAAACATGATGTATTGCAAGAATCCCCTTATTGTACTTTTGCAATGAAAGAGCTACGTAAGAAGGCAGATGTGGTTGTTCGTTATACATACGATTCATCTGATAACCCAGGCACAAGTGGGGTTGTCTTAGGCTTTGGATTTGCAGCGCTCTACAATCATTCTTCTGATAATAATGCTGCATACGAACTAGACACGGTTAACGAAGTCATGCGTCATTACGCAACAGAAGATATCCCTGCTGGTTCAGAAATCTTTATTGACTATGGATACGAAGATGACGATTGCGACTTCGGTGATTATTAGTCGTCTTTTTCTGACTTGTGGCTATAGGAGATTGTCCAGCCGTCCTGACCAAACTCCCCCACTTCCTCTAATTTCCAATCTAAATCTGGATCAAGTTCTGGAGTTGAAAGCTTGAAATCCTCCACCGCACTATTAATCTTGTGCGGCAGAGTTGTATAAAATTTCTTTGACTGTATTTTCCGTCTGACAGTTTCCAACGCACTGCGGCTGTTGAACTGGTAAATCCATTTCCCGTCTGACGGTATGTTGCTTAAGCCTTTTTTCCAGGCTTAATCGTATTGACTGCAGAAAGCACGAGCTGAACAACAGAGTTGGACTTCAGTGGAGTCAGTGCAATGATTTCACTTGCAGCAGCAATAATAATCCAAAAGATTGGAGATTCGATGATACCCATGGTTATATATCTAAGTTGATTTTATTCTAACTACTTTGCTACACAAACTACGGGGTTTTCTATATACCTATAGCGTTAATACTACGTAGCTCCTATACATCTATTATTTATAAACAGTATATAGGAGCCAGCGTAGTTAACGTAGCTTTTGCAGCTTTTCTCGATTAGCTCTATAGTGATTGAGCGTAGATGCATATATAGATAATGAAATTCTCGACAGAACAGCAATTGTTCCTGGCGATTCGCAGCCTCGACACCAAGCTCGACAGCGTGCTTCGTCGCCTCAACTCAGAAGAACAAGCGGAGTGGCTTGACACTAAAGACACTTGCTCGATGCTTGGTTGCACAGACCGTCACCTCCGCAACTTGATGGCAGAGGGCACCATCGCTGGTGACTGCATCCGTAATGTCGGCACCATCAAACGTGCTCGTTACAAGTTTCACCGCAGCAAGGTTATGAGCCAGTACCTGAAGCGCGTTTGAACTTGTCGCGCTGCCTATCGCGCAAAGCACGCATGTGTTTTTTGTTGATCCACAGCTGGTAATGCTTTCTATGCATTGACTCTGTGTGACCCATCAACCTTGCAGCAGTGCTGATTTCAATTCCCTGAACTAGCGATCGAATCGCGTAGGCGTGGCGCAGGTTGTACAGAGACCAGTGTTTGAGATTGTTACGATCCATGTAATCGGAGAACTGCCTGGCGACGTTCAAGCGATGGCAAGGGGGCTTGTGTATTTCACGCAGGTTCAGCTCCTTGATCCATTCGTCTGGCAGCGCCCAAGCTTCACGCAAGTAAGGCTTGCCTTTGGTTTTGTAGGTCATCACATTGATCACCTCATCCTCGAACTCGACGCTCAGTAATTCGCTGGGCCTGGTGCCAAAGGCCATGCTCATCCCGTGTACCCATTTCCAGCGTGGATCTTTGATGCTGCTCCAGATCGTCAGCAATTCCTCATCACTAGGAATGTCCCGCTCAGTGAGTTGAGAAATTGTGTATCCCTTACTCGCCTCGTACAGGGGCTGCTTATCCCACTTCAGTCCCATGTGATCCAGGGTTACTGAGACGATTGAGCCGAAGTTTCCTCGACTGCTCGGTGACTCGATGTCCTGAATCACCTGACAGATCGCCTCTAGATCAGCAGAGCCGTAGAACTTGCTGAACAGACTGATCGTCGGTTTGTACTTAGCGGTGTAGATGCCCGCGCCTGTCTTGGGCTTGCCTGGGTAATGGGCATCGAAGCGTGCCTCGATCGCCTGGCAGAGCTCTGTGAACTGGATCGAATCACGTGTAGCACTGCTTTTCTGGCTGGTGAGTTTGTCTTTGCTCCAGTCGCTCCAGGAAAACGTACTTAATTCGAGCTGCTCATCCAGGCGAAAGGCAAGCACTCGCAGGGTTTCCCGCGTACTTGGATTGCTGATCTTCAAGCCTGTCGGGATTTGCTGCTGCTTGTGTTTGCTTGGCTCGGTTTTGCAAGGCAGGGTGGCCTGTAAGTACACGGCCTCACGACCTGGCACCGTTTTGACATTGCAGTGGCTCAGCTTGCGATTAAGGGATTCGACCCATTTCATTGCCATCACTGACATCTCAGCTTCCCCGAGTATGCCTCGTTTGCCCCGGCTGCGTGTACTTACTTTTGTACTTAAATTCCTGTTTTTAGTACCGGAATGGACCGGAACACAGGTGAACCAATAAAAAAGGGACCCTTGCGGATCCCCTGGTATGACTGGTGTTTAAGTCGGTGACTCAATCGGAGCGGCGGGATTTGAACCCACGACCCCTACTACCCCAAAGTGCTGACAATTCTTTATAAACCCGCTTTATGACTGGCTTGAGAGTTGTCAAAATTTCAAATGTACTTAACTTTGTCCTTAATCACTTAGGTGGTTTGCCACTTAGCAGTCCTCTAGAAGCTCCTTCGTCAGGAAAATCTCGTGGCCTAGTTTCAATACTGTCCTTTCCACCAGACACTCGTTCATGAGCCTGAAACGTGGCTCGCTTGTAACGGTGCATGAAAATGTCCGGAATCCAGTGGGTTTCTATCCAAGTGACATAAGGGTTTAATTCCATATGCCGCTCTACCGAATGGCACATGGCTCCCATTTGTATATAGCCGTCGTGAGAAACACAGGTGTTATCTCCGGTTCGATGCAGATAAAGAGTTTTACTCATTAACTAACTGCAGTGATTGCTGCACCACGCAGAGGGACTCGGTAGTCAGTGCCAACTTTTAATGCGGCATCAGAGGTAACAAAAATCCGATCGACGTATTTTCGTTTGTCATCACTGTCAAAAACATAAGCAGAGCCCGTCCATTCAATCTTCAAATGTGGGTTGGAGTCTGAAACAGAGATGTAAACCGACTGACTATTGTCACTATTGTCAACACGCACGCAGCTCTCATAGATTGTGTTATCTCCGTTCCACCACCATCTAGGGACATTGAAGTAATTAACTGGACGATCCGTAGTTTTAGGACTTACAAACGTAAGATCTCCTGATTGATCTTCAAAAGAATGCAGTCCTGTAATTGTAATTGCACCGGCCATTAGTCTTTATTGATAATGTTTTTATAGAAGGTTGCCTTCTTCTTCATTTTAGATGATGCACCTGGATCTTTTAGTACAGCATTTGCATAAGCCTTACGTCCTTCTGGGGTATCTGGATGTCCAGCTTTTGTTGCTGCAGCAGTGAACGTTCCCTTTGTTCCACCTTTCTTGCCATGCGACATTTTCTTAAATGCCTTAGCTAATCCTTTTGCTTGCTTGCGAGTTTCTTTTGACATTACGAACGATGCTTTGCGGCTTCATCTGCAACATCTTTAGGCTGCTTGCTGTACTGTTCTCCCTTTCGAATGGACGCACGTTTCTTAGCATTTGACCTAGCTTTTTGACTGTCAGTTAACGCCTCTCTAGCTCCTTTAGGACGATAACGTTCACCCGTTGCATCCTTCCCTTGAGTACTATTTTTACCTGAGTCAGTACCCCAATCTTCTTTAGTCCAACTATCTAGAGAATTTTGTGATTTTGATTTAGCCATTTTTCCATTCACTAAGTGCTTGTTTTTCCGTCATGCCCTTCATGATTTTTTGCTTGTATGCATCTAGTTTGTCGTTTGCTGCATATCTACCAAAATCAATATAATCGCTTACTAAAAGTTCAGCACCTTTTGACAGCTTATTTTCTTTTACTAAATTATAAATATCTCTACCGCTAATCTTTTCATCCATTAGCGCTGCATGCAACATATTTGATGTGTTGATGTCGTCTTGAGTAAATCTGTTTTCCATGGGTTTTAAATCAGACATTAGTTTTTGTACCCGCCACCTTTTGCTTTGTATTGTTTAGCCAACATCTGTGCTTTACGAGCAGACCACTGACCTGGCTTACCTCCTTTACCACTCGCTTTAATTTGAGCGAATAGTTTTTTACGCATGCCTGGCATTGTGTAATTGCCAGCTTCATTCACTTTAGATTTCTTGTCACTCATAATCTGAAGGGTACTTGTTTACGTTGATCCCCGTGACTCATGGCCTGCTTAGGTTGAGCTGGGTATATCTCAGGTTGCTTGGCACATCCTGCGCCTTGCAAATTTGCTGGTGGAAACCAGACTTGACCGGCTAAACGCATTAGCAACACCAACGTTTACGAGCGGCTTTCCCTCGTTCACCTTTCCATCCTCTTGATCGAGCACAAAAAGATTTACGACGAGCAGCTTCTTTTGCGGTTTTAGGTTTACAGACAGGCGCTTGCAAATTACTGCCGGTTTCACGGTTGATTTTGTCGCGACCTTTTTTAGTTAGGCCTGCACCCTTCTTGACTGACAGCTTGCCGCCACTCTTGACAGTTACACCCTTCATGGCACCTTTCTTCTTTTTGTGGGCACAAGCTTTACACTTTGCCTTAACGCGAGCAGATGTGGCCATGTTATCTACATAATCCTTCTATTATTTTAACGGTTCTAAAGGATCAGGTTTACCACTAACGATTGCACAAGCACGTTTATAAAAGAAATTATCTGTTGTACCTTTCTCTTCCATTGTTTCTTTAATCTTTAGCCAATTGGCTTTCTCTTCGTCACTCATTGGTTGGCTGCAATGTGATCCATCTCTGCATGCATAAGGTCACTAAGATTTGACACCTGAGCACAGCAGCTCATGATTAAACCGCGTTGATTTGGAGTGATGTTATCTGCATCAATCGAATCTTCTGACAACACAACTGCTACATCACCTAATGCCATGATGATTGCAGGCATCCCCCACTTTTCAACCAATCCAGACATAACAGAGAGAAGTGGATTGTCACCACTCTCTACTGATTGCCAGAATTGTTTGCGTTCTTCCGCAGTCATAATTAGAACCCTAAGTATTACTATTGTAGATAGAATACTTGTAGAGATATGTAGACATTATGGCACAGATATCAATAGAAAGTTTCAAAAACTTTTTTAAATTTTACGAAGGTGAGTCACATCAACAGCTTGCGGTAGAAAAGCTATATAAGTTAATTCCATTAGATGCATTAGAAGATAACTCTGAATGGATTCTTCAGTACCGTGATCAACTGAAAGATCAAACGATAGAAACAAAGCAGTGGCCCATCACTAAAGTGCAAATGGGACTCATCATGAACTGCAGTACTGAAAGTCTTCCTGACTCACTAATGGATGACTTTGCTCGATGCGTTGATCTATATCAAATGGATCGTTTGAGTATTGCCTATTTCTTAGGACAATGTGGTCATGAGAGCGCAGGCCTCCGATATCCAATGGAAATCCATGATGGCAGCGATTACGAAAATCGTAGAGACCTGAACAATATCTATCCTGGTGATGGTGTTAAATTTGCTGGTACTGGATTTTTGCAATGTACTGGAAGATTCAATCACCAAAGATACAGTGATTACTTGCAAAATAAAGGTGAATATGATTATAAAATCATGGAAGTTGGGAAGACATACACAAGTGAAAAGTATCCTTGGTCAATTAGTGGTTTCTGGTGGCACGATAATGATATGAATAGTTTTTGCAAGATGAAACCACCAGTTGATCAAGTAGGCCAACGAGTAAACGGTAAGTATTTGCCTAACGGATATGAAGATCGACGTGTGTACTCTAAAAAAGCTTTTGAGGTGTTAGGTCTTCCGTATCCTGGAAACTAGTTACGAATAGTCCAAAGTAGCTGTTGCAAAGATAGAGTTGGACTTTCGAACTATATAATCTACGCGATCCGTTTTATTTGCACCCGTTGAAAGTGTTGGAGCGGTGCCTCCTGCCCAATCCCAAATCGAACCCCATGCTGCCGTTCGACTACCCACACTGTCTTGAGAAATAAATATTGTGCCAGACTGACCTATATTCAAATTTGAAGGATTAGCAATTGTTCTGTTTCCAGCTAAAACAACTTCAAAATTATTTGAGTCATTTAAATTCGGTGTAATAGTTGCGCTATCCGTTAGTGTTGTGATCCCAGCACGTTGAATAGCTGAAATAGATATATCTACATCATTTCCACTATTGTCATAAACCAAGGTATCAGCTTTAATTTTCCCGTAAGCCATAATTAAATGCTATGCATAATTTTCCGCTGATTCTATTCTAATAGATATAAATCATTCTGTAATATCAAGGTCCCGTGTTGCCACGGGGCGGGATACCGCTAGGCGATACCAGCAACAGATAGTCGCTGTTGGTCTTCTAAGAACTTTTTGTAAGCATCAATTAATGCAGTTGTCCACAGGGCACCCGCAACATCTTGTACTTCTTGTGGTGCTTCTGAGACATCATCACCTGGAGAATAAACTGTACGTTGATAACTGCGTCCAATTTCAACACCATCTTTTTCGACAATGTCAGCTTGACGACATTGGATGATGCTATAAGGAGGAATGATTTCCAGCTTGTATTCAAAACGTTCTGTAAAAGCCATATTAGGAACTACCGACTGGTAGAGACAGGTTTAATGGGTATAGTTTTAAGCCAGTTGCGGGCTATGCGACAACATATGTAATACTCATGCCTAGCTCATCACCACCGCCAGGAGTGATCCCACCATCAGTATTATTAAGGTAAAAGTATATAGTAGTGCTACTTTCTACTACACTATATGTGACTGATTTATAGTAATTACCACTTCCAGCCGAATTATCGTAATACATGATTGACCCACCTGCCCTTCCAAGTTCAATTGTTGCAGCAGCAGTATAAGGTATATTTGTGATTCTTAAAGTACCTGAAGGGGAGCTAGTACCTTGAATTCTGATATGACCAGAAATAGTTACCAGCCTACCAACTTTTGTATAGCTTAAGGTATTGTAGATGGGATTTATAGTCACTGATCCTGAATTCATTACCAATACTGGGTTAAAGGTACCTTCTTCGTAATCATCTAACGCATTAGCTTGTGCAGTATCACCGTTAAATGTAAGCCCGCCACCCGAAAGGATTCGCATCCGCTCGCCAGCATTGGTGAAGAACTTCATACACTTGTTAGGATCGTAATTATCATATTCAATGTAACCATTGTCATAGTCGTCAGTATCACCCATCATTAGATAACTTGAGTAGTTTGCAGTTGCGTACAAACTAAGCTCAGGATTGGGGGCTCTAACTGTAAAATCTGCACCAGTAGGTGGAGCGGTAGTTCCGATAGAAACACGACCATCGGACAGGACTCGCATCCGCTCGCTGCCCGATGTACCTACTATGAATGGTCCACTTTCGTAATTCCAGAGATAAGTAGTATTAGAACCACTAATCCCTATTACTACGCCATCACCCGCTCCAGTGCCTGTGTTGTCATTTGTTGAATGAAAGTATGCAGACCCCGCCCCTGACTTATGAACATGAAGCAAATCTGCAGGAGAGGACAAGCCAATCCCAACATTTCCCGAGCTGATGATTCGCATCCGCTCACCATTGTTGGTGACAAACGCCATTGAATCAGTGCTGTGGTAATAATTCAATTGACCGACGTACTCACCAGTTCCTGTGGCACTATCAGCAAAGAAAATAGAACCTTGAGATGTATTAGCAAGTGTCATTCCACCATTCATAACTAAATCATTGGCACTTGCGTGATAGTCACCAGGATTAGCTATGTCAATGCCAAGGCTTGTCCCTATGTAAGCAGTGCCTCTAACGTCAAGCTTTGTAATCGGGGATGCTGTACCAATCCCAACATTTCCCGAGCTATCGATTCTCATCCGCTCGGCAGAATTTGTTCTGAAAGTTATCGGAATAGCTGAACCTTGAGCCTGAACTTGAAATAGAGTACCAGTACCGTAAATAGATCCAATATTACTTCCATTGGATTTAAAATCAACAACACCGCCGCTTGTTCCATTAAGCGTCAATGTGTTGTAGTTCGTGTAATTATTTAGTGACGACGTGCCAATCCCAACATTGCCCGTGCTGTCGATTCGCATCCGCTCGGTGTTGCTTGTCCAAACCTCTAATGCAGCCGCTTCGCGTTGGATTAATGCTGCATTTTTATTTCCACTATTACCATAAGCTAATAGTTGGAACCCATCATTGCTTGTGGTGCCTGTTGTTGCAGACGTTAGCTGCAAGTAAGTATTAGTTGAAGAGCTTGCATTATGAATATGTAAGTCACGTTGTGGCGTTATTCCAATCCCAACTTTGCCCGTGCTGTCGATTCGCATCCGCTCGGTCGGTGTATCATTAGAACTTACAGAGCTACCATTAGTAGCAAAGTAAAGTGCATTACCGTTTGTTGCACTTTCAAATTGAGCGCCTATTACTGCACCTCTATTGTTAGAGCTTGTGCCTGCTACAAAATTTATATCAGCGGTAACTCCATAAGAAGCTCCATTTGCATTTTGAATGCGAAGTCCTTGAAAACCTGAGAACTGTGTAGTTGAAGATACGTTTCCTTCGATTTCAATTTGAGCTGATGGTGCTGTCGTTCCAATCCCAACTCGTCCCGAGTTGTCGATTCGTAGGCGCTCAATGGCATTGGTGCCGAATATCATTGCGTTGCTTGAGTGGTTATAAATCTGATAACCCGCATATTCCGAAGTTCCAGATGTTCCATCAGAAAAGTAAATTCGACCACCCCCACTGTTAGTGGAACGAAGAGTGATTCCAACTTCACCAGTGCCAGAAATAGTTACGTCGTCAGCTTCATTAGCAGCACCTTCAGTTGTTGTCCCAACCAACAGCCTGCCCGAGCTATCGATTCTCATCCGCTCGGTGTTACTTATAAAAAATTTAACGACAGTTGGCTCAAACGATGACATACTGTTTTGTGAGCCATCTAAAAGACTAATTCTGTTTCCAGATGAAGTCTGCAGATAAAGAGCGTTATCTGTATTTCGTGAAAAAATTCTTGCTGTTCCCGCAGAAGGTATTGCAACAGAGCCGAGTGAAATAGCACCAGAAACGTCAAGAGTAGAGCTTGGCGACGAAGTTCCAATCCCGACATTTCCATTAAAGGTTGCATTAGTACCAGTAAGACTTCCAGTAAAGGTTGCATTGGTACCAGTAAGACTTCCAGTAAAAATTGTATTATCGTCAAAACTTACTGGACCAGTAAATGTCCCACCAGTTTTAGATATTCCATATGTACCTGATTTGCCTGAAAGTGTTCTAAATGACGAACTAGCAGGTACTGTTAAAGATACACCTGCACCAACTGCCAAGGATCCTACAGCACCAGTATTTGTATTCCCTAAGATTACTTTGTCAATTGTTAGTTCAGTAGGTGTTTCTAGAAACTGACCTTCTGTACCAACAGTTGAGGTGCCTAGAGTTTTCCATTTCTCACCATCGTAGGTGTAACGTATTCCATTACTGGCGACAAATAGATCGCCAGCATTTGGATTATTGGGAAACTGTATAGCAGCCATTAATATACTCCTTCAGATTCTGAAGCTTAAATCTCTTTATCAAGTATATCTAACTTTGTACTGACTAAAGGCCTTACCAAGGCACACCTGATGCTTTGGTTGGAGAAACTTGCTCTGCAATATTAGTAGATAAAGCGGCTTCAATCTCTTCAACTTTTTCTTCGGTTAGAGCTTCTTTAACCCAGTCAATCACTTCTTTTTGTGTCAACTCAGAGAATGGAATTAGAGTATCAGGGCGTTCAAAACCTAGTGAACCATACGCACCTGCAGTATAAGTACCATTATCTGCATTAATCCGATAGTGAGCGGTAAAGACAAAACCATCACTTGTTTCGCGATCTAGTTGATCGATGGTCCAAGTAATTGTAATTGGGGCGTCTGACATGATATAAATTTTATATATTCAACCTAATTATAGCTAAAAATATTCTTAGTAATTAGGGTTAACACTACTCTTTGCCAGCTTCAATTGCACTCTCCAATGGCTCTAAATCTTCTGTAGTCCAGTAGTCTTTAGCAACCATCAACTCAAGGTGCTCAACATTACGAGCAACTGTATCTGTCTGATCGTCATCGCGGGAATCTAGAGCCATTAGCTCATTGATTAGTGTGACACTATCGAGAGCAGAAGTGTAGTTTAGTGCGATCTCTTCAGGAGTAGTAGTGAGAGTATCCATAATTAACCTTTAAGTGTTTTGATTTCAGCTTGAAGTTCTTTAACCATTGTAGTCAGTTCTTGTACTGCATTGACTAAAACAGGAACGAGATGCTCACCTTTGTACTTGAGGTGATCTGGATCTTCAATATCAATAATGACGGGATTGTCACCTTCTAATGCAAGAATGTCTTGCGCTTTAAAACCGAAACGTACATCGCCAGCGGGTGTTTTAGTGTCACGATCTACCTTAAATTGATATGCAGTCGGCTTAAGTTGATTAACAAAGTCCAGACCATAAGGTACTGGAGCAAAGTTCATCTTATCGCGCTCGTCAGATGTAACGGTCCAAGCTAC
>Ga0181420_1000625_pt1 | contig 14040 bp, 30 predicted proteins | sample 43SPOviralmetaG_FD_130145 | JGI IMG/M metagenome (GOLD analysis project Ga0181420, IMG submission 130145) | Marine viral communities from the oligotrophic San Pedro Time Series (SPOT) site, San Pedro Channel, CA, USA - 43 SPOT_SRF_2013-05-22 | ecosystem: Environmental > Aquatic > Marine > Strait... | reverse complement strand
TGCGACAGCAATGCGAGAAATATAATTTGACAAACTCTTTTAATCTGGTAAATTAAAACCATACTTTTCAGTTCAGCCCAGTCTAAAAAACAAACCAGTAGGTAAGTGCGCTGGAGACCGTGTTGAGGATCGCATCGCCTGAACCAGCAGGGATAACCGACTCGAAGGAATTAACCTCTAAAACTAGGCGGTAGGAGCTTACCACTTGACTGGGTTGAATTGAGGAGTAAAACACCTAATAACTTGACAATCGACTTTAATCTGTTATCTTATACGTATGAAAGCAATATTACTTTATGTCCTTATTCTATCCCAATCAATCTCGGCACTGGCGTCATCAATTACAAATGAACAAAAAATTGTGGCAATCACGCTACTTGCAGAAGCAAGAGGAGAGGGCAACGATGGAATGGGCGCGGTTTGTGCCGTTATTCAACAACGAGCAATCGAAAGAAAACAAACAGCAAGACAAGTCTGTTTAGCCAAATGGCAATTCTCATGCTGGAATGGAAAAAGTTTAAAGGATCTTGAACACCTGCTTGACTTACCACAAGCAAAAATGGCAATATACTTTGCCAAGAATGTTAACTCAATGAATCGCGCCTTGGTTGGTTATAGCAATCACTATCATGCAACATGGATGAAGAAACGTCCATACTGGGCAAAAGGTCAAAAGCCTGTTAAGGTAATCGGTCAACATGCTTTTTACAAACTGTGAAATAGAAAATATGACACTCGTAAAAATCATCACAATGACACAGGATCAAGTGGAAGAATCAGATCTCCAAGCTGGGGACGAGATCGAAGTTAACACTAAAAAATCCTTCGCCGTTGCATACGGAGACGGATGGGAGATTGATTTTAACTACAATCAACTACAGTTTATTGAAGACAAGGATGGAGACGGGGAGGATCTAAATTCTCGCGATTGGAATGAAGGTCGGTGAGATGAGAATGACACAGAGAATTAATTTTAAGGTAATGTAGCGGTGATTGTGTTAATCACTGGTCATTTTCATCACCTTGTCGGTAACTACATAAAAGCCGATACAATTTCCCCTTGTTAGTTAGTTAGTCATATGTTGTAGTTGTGTCTGGGTTCGCCCCCTCCTTCGGGAGGGGGTTTTCTCTTAAAAGATTTTTTAAAAAAATCTTGACACGTAACAGCCTGCGGCCCCCGCGCGAAGCGTTACGTGTCAAGCTAATAATTAAAAAAAAACTTTTTTCAACTTTCTGTGGGGTGGGACTGTAAATGTCCTACCCTTCATGCTACCATAATCCTATGAAAAATCACAAGGTTTACATGGTCCCCGTCAACTTCGCGAACGCCTTCTGCCTGTGCGAGCAGGTCGAGTTTCCCATCGACCGCGAATCAGGCGGCCTCTGTGCTGCTATCGACTTCGCTCAAACGAAGCGGTCCAATGTGTATCTGAAAAACCAAAAGACAGGTATCCTGTCTTTGGTTTGGAAGAGCAAAAAATAATCACTCTTTTTTTGTTCCGCTAATCTTAAAATCTGCTAAATTTATTTCATGAAAACAACGAAAGACCTCAATATGTCTCTTTACTACAAGATCATCACTTCAGCCTCAAGTCACAAGCGCCTCCTTGAGGATGAGCAAAAGAAAGCTCTATCAGAAGAAAGAAAATCTTACTTGCAAGCAAAGATCTCAGAACAGGATTATATCATAGAGGCAGTGGAGAATAACTCCTCGGTTTTCCTTAACGCATCCGTTGACAATAACTAATAGAATACAAACCATGAATACAATCACTAACATAGAAGAGAAACTTACACAGTATGAGTGCATGGAATACGAAGCATGCCTTGAGCATTTTGAACAGTTGCTTATTCAAGCAGATAAAAGCAAAGCAGTTTATCAAATGGTGATGGGGTTAGTATCACCACAAGAAAGACAATGGATTTCAGGTTGTGAAGTATTAGAGCTGCTATGGGATAGAGTAAAGCTCGACAACATTTGCCCCGATGAAGACCCTTGTCTTCCTCATGTTTCAAATGGTTATAATGTTATCAGTATCCTTTGTAATTTTGAAATGGAAGTCTTTAAAGACTCAATCTTTGATGGTGATACCCCAGATGATTCTTGGAATGAATCAGACTTTTCATTCTATAAGAAGATCCAATGCTATCAGGTGATGGTAAAGAAATAAAAATAATCATACTTTTTTAGGGGTGGGACCGTAAATGTCTCACCCCATATGATAAGATAGATTCATGGAAAATAAAGATCAATCCCAAATTGCAGAGTTGGCTCAAGTTTCAATTGAGGAAATGTTCGAGGCAGATCCCCGCGCCCGTGCCGAATACGAGGCGCAGTGTGACATCTGGCGCGATGAGGCCATCGCCGCGCAGGATCGGGAGACCATCACCCTGAACGGTAACACCTACGTTGTGAACAATGACCCCAAACACCAACGCCGCCAACGCGCGGGTTACTATGGGAGGAACCCGAAGTGATTAATCGATTTGATAGTATCAGTTAAATAAAAATGCGATAGCGCATTTTTTTTGTTGACATGTAACGGGCTGCGGCCCGCCCGCGAAGCGTTACGTGTCAAGTATAAAATTTAAAAAAGTTTTTTTAAAAAAAGTAGAGTTGAGGCTTGCTATTTTCTGGTGGTTTGATATCATGATTGCACGTTATGAAAGAGATAGATATTGAGAAAAAAATTAATGAATTGAATGTTGCTATCGTCTTAAATGGACCCATCAAGTTCCTTGACCCTATCAAGGACCATCGTTATAAAGTGACGAAGTTCAACATTGAGAGACAAAAACTTCTTAATAGTAATAAAAAATAATTGTTGACATTTTCCCTAAAATTTGATTTAATAGACGAAGTTATGAAAGAAAGAATGAACATCTACTATCGGCCCGCAAAACACAATGGGGTTAAGAATCATGAAAACTATATGCACACCTACTGTATTGAATTAGACGAATCTTTTGAGAATCGTTCAAACGGTGAGAAATTCGCAGGTATCGGCGGAAAGTGTGTTGAAACTGGCGAGTATAAAAGATTCCGCATGGATAGACTCGCTGGAATGTATCCTGTTTCATTATCAGATTACAATAAAATATAATTAATTAGTAAACTTGATTATATGAAAAATGTAATAATAGAGTACTATACTAAAGATGTTTATGGTAATAGCTTAGATTATATTAAAAACCCAACAGATAAAAATATGATCAGTGCTTTAACAGGGCAAAAAACTATCAATGCAAAAATAAGAAATTTATTGCATGAACTCTCAAGAGGAGAGATAATTTTTAAAAAGGTTCTACAATAGTATCATGGCAAGCGATTGCCTAAACCTATTGTCTGTCTAAACATAACACTAACACTCTGCGTAAGCGGAGTGTTTTTTTGTTAAAAGTTTTTAAAAAAAGTCTTGACATGTAACAGCCTGCGGCGTGCCCGCGAAGCGTTACGCGTCAAGCATAAAATTTAAAAAAGTTTTTTTAAAATAATTCTTGTTATTTTTCAGGGGTATTATATACTGTCTTTGTTATGAGAAAAAATGATGATTCTAAGTTCCATCCTTTTATGCGTATAAACGCTGAAAGAAAAGCTCAAATGCTCGAATGGAAGTCGATCCCTGAGAATGAACGCCCTACATGGGAGCAGTTCAAACGTGGATTAAAAGTTAAAAAAAATAAAAAATAGTTCTTGTTTTTTTAAAAAAATCTGATAAAATTTTTTTGTTATGAGAGATACAATAGATAATATGTATAAAGTGCAATTCTCCGATGGTCATTCGTCTTCTTTCCCTCGTTCGCATGATGGTCTTGAAAAAGCCATTATCACGGCTTCTCAAGATGGTCTTAATGTCACCTTTAAAGATGAGGTAATTTGGCCACCTGAAGATTAACTCAACTCTTTAATCTAATATACTTTTTTATTATGGGTCAAATGAAAACATATACATTCAAGCGCAGCACCATGACACCTGATTGTCTGGTTGGATTTGAAGACGGTGAGCAATTTTTTCATACATCATTTACAGACTATGAGCCTGATAATCAGAAAATTTTTCATGAAATTTGGCATTTATCCCTTCCTGAGAAATATATTTTTATGATGGATTGGTCGCCATATTCTATGCCTGAATCTTTAGACTTAGAAATGTTTTTTGCTTTGGGCTGCCCGTCTCGCTTTACTATTAATGATGGTAAAGAGTCTGGCAATCTTACTCGTAAGCGATTGGTCGAGGCAATGGGCCGCGATCTATGTATAACTGGTTATTAATACAGCCGTCTTGGACATAAATTAAAATAATTAATATGAAAGAATCAGAAAAAAATATATCAGATACTGGATTAGGGATGTTTTCCGTTCTCGAAAGAGCAAGCCAAGAAATTGAAAGATTAAAAAAAGTTACTTTAAATCCAAAATCAAAATATTGGAAACCTATTAGCAAACAATCTTCGAATGAAAATGCGACAGGCAAGTCAGGAGTTAAAGAAAATCCTTTTGGAGTTATTTCTAGGGGGACTTATGATGAGTGGATAAAAGGTTACGAACACTTCTGTAATCAAACCGTTAACACAAAAGGTCAGAAAGTGAATAGGAATAGATTAAAAAAACAGTCAGAGGCATGGATAAGGCAAATGACATTCGGCAAACAAGTTTCGCAAGAACTTTGATTTTTTAAAAAAAAGTCTTGACACGTAACGGCCCACGGGCTCCCCGCGAAGCGTTACATGTCAAGATAAAAATAAAATTATTTTTTAATATTGTGCGAAATCTTTATTTATAGTATTCTTATTTACTATTTACCTATTTACTATTTACTATTTTATCGTTTACTATTTACTATTAAAGATATTATAATTTAAATAAAAAACCCCTCCCTTTCAGGAGGGGTTTTAAACTATACCCTAAACTACGTTATGAATAAACAACACAAAACGATAGATACATTACACTCCAACTGGAGTCCTGTGTCTCCCGCCTCAGATGGCTAGCAAATTCTGAGACGGGAGCGATTAAGTAGCCACAGATTAATTATTACTGTTAGCCATACGAGTAACAAAAGCCTTATGGCCTCGGTACTGGTAGTCACTCAGCTTATACTGACGACGAACAGCGCTCTTACTTTTGCCTGAACGAATCGCGGCACGAATATTACTGTTGCGGTCATCAGTACCACGAGTTGACGTACGGCCTTCCTTCATAGAGGAGACTTTCGCCAACGCTGCAGATACTGCATCGCTGATTAACTTGGTAAGTTGATTTTTTGTCATAAACAAATAATTCCTTTCCTTAAGTTGGGGTTATAGTTGCGGGCCACTCGACCAGCACGTGAATGTTCCTTGTTCATTCCGCACTCAAAAAAGTTTGAACTAATTCTGATCAATTGTCAATACTCAATCCAATCTTTTCTTAAATTTTTCTTTTCGGGTATATTTTGTTTTATCCCGATGCGCCACCTCAGGCGGGGCACATAGTTTACGGATCTTCTTCCATATGTCAAGTAATTTTTTCAATATATATTTTTTATTTAATCGCCGGATTTTATATGTAGCATAATAGCAATAAATAATCCCCCCAATACCACAAGTGCTAAATACATAAGATAACTCTATAGCAAGCCGCTATGCATGTCAAATGTAAAATTCATCAATCGCAAGTTTTTTTAGACATTCTATTACTACATCCTCATTTTTATATCCCCCAAATTGACTACATCGAGATAGCCACGCTTTTTGTGCGCTAATTTGTCTTGGGCTGCAAGTATATTTTTCCACCAATTCATCTCTCGTAAATTTAAAACTTTTTAAATCTGATTTAAGACCTTCTTTTTCAAGGTCACTCAACTCAATTGTGTAATGTTCTTCATTTTGATTGTTAGCTATTATTTTATTTTTTTTCTCACGTAAGATGCGAGAAGAAATTGGTTTGCATTGTTCTAGTACTTGACAAGAGTTAGTGAAACCCAATAACATCATAGGGTGACGTTGAGCTTGATACTCGACATCCATAATACATTTTACTTTGTTTCCTGTATTCTTATTGATATAATCAACCACAGCATCAGTGATATGATCAGCAATGATGCCTCCTTTTGTTTCCAATCTCTGTACAATAAAATTTTGAATCTCGGGCGGGAGAACTTGAATTCCAGCTTGAACATTACAATCAAAAGTAATAAATACTAAACTATTATGTTTAAAATTTTGTGGTGCGATAGCGATATCTAAAAGTTTTGGTGTCGGATTGCCACAAAAATCATACCATGCGCCAAAATTACTTTTTGCGTGATGATTAGAGTGAATTAAATCATGCGAATATTTAAAATTAAAATTTTTGTACAAAGATGTCATATTAAGCATGAATGAACGACTATCTTTTTGTGCAGCATAAGTTGCCCACTCAGATTCAAAACAATGTAAATCAATTTGAGAGTCTGCACTTAACCGTGTCATCAATAAACTTTCACCAGCAAGAAACTGCTCAAACTCCCAAATGTTCGCAGGTAAAGAGTATACGGTTGCACCGCTTACTTTACATTTATGTCCATCCTTAGTATGGGTAAATTTAAATAATGAACCTAGCCAACAATGGAAAGCTGTAAGAACACAAGCTCGGTGTTCGGCCTTTGTTAGACTCTTGCAAAGATTTGAAGCGTTACGTGTTGCCATACCAAAGAGCATACAGTATACAACAAGGAGGTCAATATTTTTTTAAAAAAATATAAAAAAAAACTTACCAATGATAAGTTTTTTTGCTTGACCTGTAACGGCTGGCCGCGGGCCCGTCAACCGTTACGTGTCAAGGATAAAAATTAAATAGATTAAATTATTTTTTTAAATTAAGAATCTGGCTATATTTAAACCCAAGTAAATATCCATTAATTTCCTCAAGGGATCTGCTAGAGAAAACGTCCCCCTGTCCGTCTGATAAACAATACATTGGTGGCTCAAAGTTATTTTCATCAAAACAAAAACCAAGTTCTTTTGCCAAAGAATTTACAGGCCATTTCATTACCGGTGGTCGGGTGTATTGTCTCACGGTGCTTCTTTCTTTTATTTTCAAATAAACAACTGCCCTCCCCGAAGGGAGGGCAGAAGAATTTATGGGATAATTACAATATCAGTTAACTGTTACATCAGTCGGGCTGTCAAGCTCTAACTTTAAACCACATCGACCATCCATGAAACCATGAAGGGCTTGAGTACGCTTGGGCAATTCGTTCAGATTGCCTTTCAACACTTCAGTGAAAGCATTGAATAATGACCATGAATTGCGTGGCTTGAACTCAGAGTGATTTGGTACGTGCCATTGGTCAACTACTTTCTTAATCTGAGTGCTAGTGCAAGCACCAGCGCGAAACGCCTCAATGATATCATCATGAGCTTCAGAACGTGATAATTCACGGTCACGATAAGCATCGAAGCGTTTTTCCTGTAAACCCCAAGCATCGCCCAGCTTGCCAATCGTACGTGAAACCATTTTCGGCAAATCGCGAAGAATGTAAGTCGTGTGTTTACGCCCAAATTTAACTTCTCCCATGAAGGATAAGTTATCACAAACAAAAACATTTGCACCAAACGCAAGCGCAGATGGAAAAGTTTTATCGTGTGAATTACGCAGCCCCATGACTGCACCGTAATCCTTACCAGATTCATCAGAATCTGTACCAACCCGAAACAAACCGAAATACCGATTTGCATCGTGAGTGAGCGCGTGAGACTCTTCGATAATTCCCATACCAGCACGCCCCAAACCATCGCGAACTAAATCAACGAGATGAGAATGGGCAATAGGGGTATGTGACCGAGTAGCTTCAGGAGTGTAAGATTCCTGAACTTGACCATACTCGACTCGATTCGCTCCGCAATGTAACATTAGACCTGTCATAATTTTTTATCTTGTTTCTTTTTAATAGGGTGTTGACCTTATTGCCAACTGAGAAAATTATGCATGACTCAGAGATAAAACGCAACAAAAAAAACACTATAAGTTAAAATAATTTACACATAAAAAAAACACTGCAGGTGCAGTTTTTACTTGACATATTTTTTACTTGACATGTAACAGGTCGCGGGCCGCCCGCGAAGCGTTACGTGTCAATAAGAAACTTTTTAAAAAAAATTTTTTAAAATTGTTGACTCAAAGCCTCCAGTAGTCCATAATGATTGGGTTATGAGATATATTGATAAACTTAAATATACTGAATCCCACAGTCAACAAGGCCATACTTACACTTTTACCGGCTCATGTCTAGTTACAAAAAAAGAATACAGTGTAACAGTTAAAGGGTCGGAACTTTTCGCAATGCGTCAAACTGACAATATTATGGCTTTGACTTCTTTGAAAGATGAGGATAGAGAATTTTTAATAAGCGGAACAAGCCCTGAGGGTTGGGAGGAAATTTTTGGAGGGAATGATTGACTTTCTCAATGTTATTTGTTAAATTTTTTATGTTATGAGTATGACTATCAAACAAGTTAAGCAAGAGATCGGTTCTTTGTCCAAACCATCCAAGATGCCCGGGCATGGATACAGCACCCCAGCAAAAAATTGCATTACAGGCAGTAAATTATCTAAAATAGTAAATTCTATTTGTTCAGTATGTTACGCAAAGAAAGGTCGTTATATCTTCCCTAATGTTATTGCAGCAATGGAAAAAAGATTGAAATCTTTAAGTAGTTTGCATTGGGTGGACAAAATGACTTTCTTAATTGGCAAGCAAGAAAAGAGTGGACATTTTCGTTGGCATGATAGTGGCGACATACAAGGAGTTTGGCATTTGGAAAAAATCGCAGAAGTTGCAAGGCGATTACCTAATATTAAATTCTGGTTACCAACAAGAGAATATGGTTTTGTGCGCGAATGGATGCAGTTCGGTAAAGTTCCAGAAAATTTAACAATAAGATTGTCCGCTTATATGGTAGACGGCAAGCCGCCCATTAGCTTGGCAAAAAAATTAGGATTAACAACAAGCGGTGTCACTCCAAAAGGTTTTAATTGCCCAGCTTCAAAACAAGGAAATGAATGCGGCAAGTGTCGAGCCTGTTGGGATAATACAGTTGATAATATCAATTACAAAAAACATTGAAAAAAAAATACACAATAGAGTTAACAGATGCAGAGCGGGAAATTTTAAAAAATTCTTTGCGTGGTATGTATGATGGCACCTTAGTTAAAAAAATTGTTTTAAAATTACTAGAGCAAAATACTGAATCAAAAAAGTCTTTATAAGAATCTAAAATCTGATAAACTTAATTTATGGACAATAAAACCAACTCATATAAAAAAGAATTTGCGCAAATAGATATCAATCCTACTTGGGAAGAAGCTGCGCCATTAATAATAGAAATCATCACACACGCCACCTCTACTGAATCAATTCAAGGCGCCAAAGAAGAGTTGATGAAAATGGCAAGAATAGCAGATAGATATATTCCACTTAAGAATAAATAATAAAATACAATGGAAGAGCATAAAGAGTATAAGGTCAAATTAACAGCTCAAGAAATCTTTGAGCTTAAAGATCATCATAGAGAACTAATGGAGGATAGATTTACTTATGAGGGCGCGCTTGTCCTTGGGGTGGTAGATCAGATACTAAATCAAAATAAAGAATAAACTCACAATGAAAAATAATTGACCAAGCAATCCCGCTACATGTTAAGTTTAAGCTTGACATGTAACGCTTGGCGGGGTCGCGGCCGGCTGTTACGTGTCAAGAAAATAATGCATTAAAATGCAAAAAAATAAGGCACTTTTTCAAATGCCCTTATTTAGCTTATTTGTATTTATCTTATTTACAATTTACTTATTTACAATTATATTATTTACTTATTTGGCGTTTATTTTTTTGGGTTACATATTAATATATCAATATAACCTTGACTTAAACATTTAATTGATTCGGCTCCACTATTATGTAATGCTATATTGCCAGTCATTACTTCCCATGCTCGGGAAATCTTAACCGTGTTAGAACTTGTGGAGCAAAGCTCCACAAGTTCTTTTCTCATATCCTCGATATGTTTAATTGATTTTTCTCTTGACTTCATGATCTATATAATCACTTCCCTTTTTAGTAATATGCCTCTTCCCATCAATCTTAATAAGATTTTTCTTCATTAAATAAAGTTCGACTTCACGTTGAATCGCAGTGCGACTCAGACCAGTTTTCGCGCACAACTCCTGCAACGATGCTTGACCATCTCGTCTTAAAAGAGATAAAACTTTTTTCTCAATATGAGATACTCCAAGAGGATTAACTCCTAAATCATCACAATACTGATTAAAGTCCTCAAATCTAAAAATCTTTGTATCATTGGCACTGCACCAACCAACCAACTCTTTGGCTATCTTAACACAATCACGTGCATTTCCGCGAGTGGTTTTAGCCAACTCTAATAATGCCTTATCCTCAAAGGAAATATCCTCAACTTGAGACTTGACAATTTGTGCCAACTCACTTGGATTGTAATCCTCAAAATCTACTGTAGTAAGTCTATCTTTAAGCGGAGGGAATAGTTTGTCTGGCTCAGTGGTAGCAAACAAAAAAGTCTGCTTCTTGAAGTCAAACGGATATTCTCCATCGCGCCAACGGAAATCGCGAGTATGACCTCGCTCAGTATTAAAAATAGTCAGAAATGCGTTGGTAACATCCTTGGGCAACTCATGTGCCTCGTCAAACAATACCGTAATCTCGCTATCCATAACAAGCGGAATAAAAATCTGATCGAAGAATCCTTCTAGATTTTTAATTGTTGAGCAGTTAAGCTCAAGGAATGGTCGATTACGACCATCTATATTCTTTAGATTGGATGCAAATTGTCGAGCAAACTCTGTTTTACCCAATCCTTTAGCACCGACTAATAGCAAAAACGGACACAAACTTGTCTTATCAAACACTTTTAAATAAAAAGATAAGCGTTTTTTAACATTTTCTTGTCCATAAAGTTCAGCAAATGGTTTTTCCATATTAATTAAATGTTGTTAGTTTAAAGGCAATTTTTTCTTGAACTACATCTGTAGCAGATGGAGTATTATCCTTTGCTGGAATGCGAGTGTCAACAGTTTTTTTAAATAATTCTTCACCCCATTTTTTACCAATGACAATTGTGTCATCGTCATTAAGTCCAGCATCACGTAATTGTCCAATTGTAGTTGTATCTAAGCTATTGCTACCTTTTTTTCTTCCACTCCCTTTTTTACGTGGAGTGCCGTCTTTATTGTATGTGACCTTGTCCATGCGAAACATAATAGTTGAATAACCAAGTTGTGTCAAACTTTTTTTAAAATATTTTTTTAAAATGTTATTTTGTGTAGTATTATATTGACATGGCAAGTGTTAGATTTACCAACTACGAAGGACAAAAATATGAGATTAAAATACGCAAGCCTCGTAAGGAAGTCGGGGCAGATGGATTATGCTATCCTCCACAAGATGGAGGTCGTGCCAAAATTTTAATAAATCCTCATCAAACCGACGATGACTACAACGAAACAATAATTCATGAATTAAGTCATGCTTTTTTCTGGGGAACTGACGAACAAAAAATTACTTTATTTGCGAAGAAATTATCTGAAATTTTAAAAAAATTTGGCAGGTAATATTTATTAAAAAATCATTCATAATTTGGGTTTTTTTATATTTAGTTAAAAATCATTCATAATTTTAAAAAAAAAGGGAAGGCACGCACATGCCCTCCCTTTATTTCAATTTTATTGGTAAACGCTTATCTCTCTATTCTATATATTTATATTTATTTATTTTCGCCTTATGATCGCGCTATCATTACTCAATGTAGCACAAAAGTTATATTTAACAAAAAATCATTCATATTTAGACTTATTTAAAATATCTTCTATTCGTTCATCTGCCTGTCGCAGTTCAAATTTTAGCTTACCTTTTAAATGAAGTAAAGCTCTTTTTGCTCTAATCTTGCCTTCATCATCTCCATCATTTAGCATGGATGTATAGAATTTTATCTGATCATTGTAAAACTTATCATCATACAATGTATTTAAACTATTATCATTCATAATTCAAGTGTTTATATTTAGCGATATTTCGTTCATAATTGGAGAAAATTTTAAAAAAATTTAGATGCCTTGGAATGCTTTAAAATGCGGAAAAATTTTAAAAAATTTGGCGTACTATATTTAGTCTATTTTCATTCACTTTTGGCAACGTCAGGCCCAAGGTTAACCTTGGGATTCTCCACTACTTGTCGCATAATTTCTACGATCAGTTCGTCGCGAGGATCGCGCGGTTTAAAGTCTGATTCGTTCGCAAAAATTTTTTCTAGAACTTCTATGTCATAATCGCCAATTTTAATTGTTACTGATTTCATTATTTTTTACTTTATTATACTCCTCTTCTACTTTTTGTCTATAGTATTTAGCCATTTCTTCATTCACTATTTGAGTATACCCTCTTTGAAATGAAATGAATCCAAATGTAAACCACATACAGCATATTAATATACTTGTTATTATATTTACTTCTCCTACATACAAAGCAAATAATAAAAATACACTTAGTATTATCATTCTATTGTATTCTATTGTAGTTATTATTTTATCTAACATAAATTTATTTAAAAATTTTAAATAATATTTTAATAAATATTAGGTAAATAGTATATTTCTTGTATTTTCCTTAATAATATCACCTTTTTTATTAAAATTCTTCTATCTTTGCTATTTATATATGTACTATGTTAATTGTTTATTCTTATGGTGAATCATAAGCGAATCATATTTAAACTAACATTATTCGTAAATATGGACAAAACTTGGGCTAAACTCTCCAACGTAAGCACTTACTACGTTAAACTCCATGTATTCATGCGCTTCATCCTTGGTCATACCATCTCTTTCCATTAATACATTCATGCATTTAAAATAATCATAAACAATAACACATAATGATGCTTGCCAACCGATAATAGCTTGGTCAAACCCATCAGCAAATACTGCTTCTGGGTAGAAACTCTCAAGCTCAAGTCTTCTGTCTGTTTTGTTTATTATCGTTTCAGAGTGGTTAGAATTATTCTTCATGTCGTAAATAAATGTATCATGCCCAAATTTGTTAGTCAATCTTTTTGCACCAAATTCATTGTCGTTTTTTTTAAAATTTATCCTGCGAAATAATCTGCTACTTTTTTATCTTCACCTTTCGCTTTTAGCATGATGCAATCAAGTGATTCTTTCACTCTTTTTATACCCCAGCGAGTTGTGATTACAGTTCCCTCTGATTCATTTTCTATAGATCCTACCATATCAAGATTAAATAATATTTCTTGATTAGAAGTCGCGTCTGTTAATGTTACTAAATGTGCCATTAGTTTTTTTCTTTCTTTTATATCTAATAATTTTGAAACACTTTTTGATTTGCGTTAACAATAAAGCTATTTAATTTTCACATATATCTATCAGGTGAAGCATCTGGTCGTTATCAATCCAAGACAATTCAAAATCTCTTACTAAAACTTTAAATGTTAATGTCCTGAATCCCCTTAGATGGCATATTGCCCATGGAGCATCTCCATCCATAATCATAACTGTATAGATATTGTTATGATCATCAGCAGCAAATAAAGTTCCTCTTTCTTGGCAACTTACCCAATCAGAAAATTGTTCTTCATCTAAAAAAAAGACTCTTTGGTCGTCGTCTTCAACAGGTTTGTATATTAGTTTTTTCATATTACCCTTTTTCTATCTTATCTTGTATATAGTCTATCATGTGAAGCAACCCATCTAGGCTTTTAATTTTTTTAGAATTTTCCTTATAGTCTGCAATTATATCTAATAGATCACGTTTTTGTTGAGAAAGTAATTCTGTATCAATATTTTCTAAAACAACTGTTTTTATGCTCATAAATATTATTTTTCTTTCTTTATCAGGTTAACAAATATAGGAGTATAAATCCCAACATACGCACCTATAACATTAAATTCCATATATTCGTCTGCTTCATGCTCTGTCATGCCATCCCTATCTTGAAGAATCTCTAGGCATTTGTTGTAGTCATAAACTACTG